>Ga0163144_10000459_pt1 | contig 94493 bp, 80 predicted proteins | sample OliLak19BULKMAT1_FD_123175 | JGI IMG/M metagenome (GOLD analysis project Ga0163144, IMG submission 123175) | Freshwater microbial mat bacterial communities from Lake Vanda, McMurdo Dry Valleys, Antarctica - Oligotrophic Lake LV.19.BULKMAT1 | ecosystem: Environmental > Aquatic > Freshwater >...
GCAACGGGCAACGGGCAACGGGGCTTGTGAAAAATGGTGCGACTGTTGCCGGCAATAGTCGCACCATTTTTCACAAGCTTCGACCCACCCGTATCTCTCCGATTCCGCTACGAACGTCGCCGACCGCGACGCGCCGCCATCACTCCCGCGAGCCCGAGCCCTAGCCCGAGCCCTAGGCAGATCAGACTCGACGGCCGAACGTGCGATCGTTGGCCGCAACGAACGCGGCGTCGCCCCAGTTCGCGGGGTCTTGGCTCCCCTCGAAGGGGTCGTTGACGTCGGCCCAGCTCGCCGCCAAGCCGATGTGCGGCGCGAAGAAGGACCCGAAGACGAGAACGGCGGCGACACGGACGAGGCTCGCACGCGTATCGCCGACGAATCTCGACCGCGACTAGAGCCCCCGAACCGCGTAGAATGCCGCGCTCCCGGCGAGGCGGCCGGAACTCCCAAACACCAGCAGATTCCAGCGGAGCGGAGGCGTTCGTGGCGCAGCAGTTCATCTACACGATGAAGGGTCTGGGGAAGGTGCATCCCCCGGACAAGGTCGTCCTGCGGGACATCTGGCTCTCCTTCTATCCGGGGGCCAAGATCGGCGTGCTCGGGCACAACGGCGCGGGCAAGTCCTCGCTTCTTCGCATCATGGCCGGGCTGGACCCCGATCACATCGGCGAGGCGACGCCCGCTCCCGGCATCCGGGTGGGATTTCTGCCGCAGGAGCCGGTGCTGAACGCGGAGAAGGATGTGAAGGGGAATGTCGAAGAGGGGCTGCAGGAGATCCGCGATCTGCTGACGCGCTTCGAGACGATCTCGAACAAGTTCTCAGAGCCGATGGACGGCGATGAAATGGAGAAGCTGCTCGCCGAGCAAGCCGACGTGCAGGAGAAGATCGAGGCGGTCGACGGCTGGGATCTCGACCGCAAGATCGAGATCGCCATGGACGCCCTGCGCTGTCCGCCGGGCGATTGGGCGGTGACGAATCTCTCCGGCGGCGAGCGACGTCGCATCGCGCTCTGCAAGATCCTCCTCCAGCAGCCGGACATGCTGTTGCTCGACGAACCGACCAACCACTTGGACGCCGAATCAGTGGCGTGGCTCGAGCATCATCTGGAGCAGTTCCCGGGAACGATCGTCGCGGTGACCCACGATCGATACTTCTTGGACAACGCGGCCGGCTGGATCTTGGAGTTGGACCGAGGACACGGCATCCCCTGGGAAGGCAACTACTCGTCTTGGCTGAGCCAGAAGTCGGAACGGCTGCGGCGCGAAGAGAAGACCGAGTCGAAGCGGCAGCGCACACTGGCGCGCGAGTTGGAGTGGGTGCGCCTCAGTCCGAAGGCGCGGCAGGCCAAGTCGAAGGCGCGTCTGCAGGCGTACGAGGAACTCCTCCAGCAGGATCAGGAGAAGCGACAGGAAGTCGCCGAGATCGTGATTCCGCCGGGACCGCGGCTCGGCGATGTCGTCGTGCAGGCGAAGGGCGTGAAGAAGGCGTTCGGCGACAAGCTGCTCTTCGATGACCTGAACTTCAATCTGCCGCGCGGCGGCATCGTCGGCGTGATCGGCCCCAACGGCGCCGGCAAGACGACGCTCTTCCGCATGATCCTCGGACAGGAGAAAGCGGACGGCGGCGAACTCGTCGTGGGCGACACAGTGGTGCCCGCTTATGTCGACCAGTCGCGCGACGCGCTCGCGGGCGACAAGTCGATCTGGGAAGAGATCTCCGGCGGCGAGGACAAGATCGTGGTCGGCAAGCGCGAGATCAGCTCACGCGCCTACGTCTCCAACTTCGGCTTCAAGGGACAGGACCAGCAGCTCGCGGTCGGCGGCCTCTCCGGCGGCGAGCGCAACCGCGTGCACCTGGCCAAGCTCTTGAGGGCGGGCGGGAACATGCTCTTGCTCGACGAGCCGACCAACGACTTAGACGTCGACACGCTCCGCGCGCTCGAAGAGGCCCTGCTCGACTTCGCCGGCTGCGCCGTCGTGATTTCCCATGATCGCTGGTTTCTCGACCGGATCGCGACGCACATCCTCTCCTTCGAGGGAGACAGCCAGGTCGTCTGGTTCGAGGGGAACTACAAGGACTACGAACTCGACAAGCGTCGCCGCCTCGGCTCCGAAGCCGACACGCCGCATCGCTTGAAATACAGGAAGCTCGTGCGGAGCTAAGTCAACGGCCCGCGGCGCCCGCGGGCCGTTTCCGCCCTGCACCCGCGGGCGCCAACTCCTCTCGAAACGAGTTGGCGCCCGCGCCACATTCTCCGCTCACTCCTCCAGCACTCACTCCTCCAGAACCCACTCCTCCGCCGGCGTCCGCAAGTTGTACGACGAAGACATCACCGCCCCGTACGCCCCCGCATTCTCGATCAGCATCACGTCGCCAGGATGCGTCTCCGGCAACAGCCGATCCCGCCCCAGGACATCGCTCGATTCGCAGATCGGACCGACCACATGCCAGTAGCCGGAAGGCGCCTCGTCGAGCCGCGTCAGATTGTGGATCGTGTGCCACGCGCCGTAGAGCGCCGGGCGCAGCAGCGAGTTCATCCCGGTCGCCAGCCCCACGAACCCGACACCGGCCTTGCGACGCACCTGGGTCACGGGCGCAATGAGCACCCCCGCTTCGCTCACCAAGAACCTCCCCGGCTCCATCCGCAGCTCTAGCCCGACCGCCGCGCGACGCAGCGACGCGAGGCTTGCGTTCAACGTCCGCAGATCGAGCGGCGGTTCACCGGGCCGCTCCGGCACGCCGAGTCCTCCTCCGAGATCGATCCAGCGAAGATCACTCAGGTGAGCGCGCAGTAGGTACAGCGCCTCGCCGACCCCGGCCCAACACTCCGGATCCATCACGCCACTTCCGACATGGGCGTGCAGTCCGGTGATCCGCACGTCGTGAGACGCGAAGAACGCGGCGAGGCCCGCCACCTCGTCGGGCAGCAGTCCGAACTTCGCGTGCGCGCCGGCGGTCTTCACCTTCTCGTGGTGCCCGCGGCCCAGACCCGGGTCGATCCGCAGCGCGAGTTCACGACCGCGAAAGAGCTCCGGCGCCTCGCGGATGAGCTGCGGCCCGTCGATCGTCACGTTCGCGCCCGCCGCGAAGGCCGCTGCGTATTCCTCGAGTGGACAGAAGTTCGGCGTGAAGAGGACGGCGACGCTCGCGCCGAAGAGATCCCGCACGCGCGCGATTTCCGCCGCCGAAACGCACTCGAAGCCGAGCCCGCTCGCACGAATCGTCGCGAGCACACGCGGATGCACGTTGGCCTTCATCGCGTAGAAGATCTGGTCGATGTTGGTCAGCTCGCTGCGTAGGGACGCGACCCGATGCCGGATCGTGGCGAGGTCGTAGACGTAGCGCGGGCGGCCGTCCGCCATGAGACTCAGCAGTTCGGCGCGACGCGTGCGCCACCAGACCGCGCCCCCGCGTCCACCCTCAACCTCACCCTCATCTTCGCCCTTCCCCTGCTGGGCTCGGGCATCGAACGCTCGCCGCCCCGAGAGCATCTCCCACGTTGGCCCCAGCCGGTCTTCCTGCCCTTGCGCCGAGAACAGCGCCGCGTGCAGTCGCTCGACCAACACGGCCGCGTCGTCCTCATCGACGACGAACGAGAAGTTCAGGTCGTCGGTCGACTGCGTCACGAGGTGCACCGGCCGTTCACCGAAGGCCGAGAGCGCTGAGCCGAGCTGTGCGAGCGCGGTGCGAAGCCGTCGCCCGACGATGGAGATCACAGCGCACGGATGTCTCACCTCGACCTGTCCCAGCGAACCGAGCCGCTCCACGAGCGCCGCGAACGATCGCCCATCGACTCCGCCCGGAAGTTTGTCGAGCGTGACGCTGACCGACGCCTCGGAGGTCGCGACGAGATCGATCGAGACCCCTTCTTCCTGGAAGCAAGCAAACGCGCGCGCGAGGAAGCCGGGGGCCTCCCAGATCGAGAGGGTCGAGAGCGTGAGCAACGTCACGTCGCGACGGCAGGTCACGGCCGTGAGACGCGGGCGATCGTCATCGAGCGGCGTCACGCGCGTGCCGTCGGCCTGCGGATCGAGGGTCGAGCGCACCTCGAGCGGAATGCCCTCGCCGGTCAAGGGCGCCAAACAGCGCGGATGGAGCACCTTGGCGCCCATCGCCGCCAGTTCCTGCGCCTCTCGGTAGTCGAGACGCCGGATCAGTCGAGCGGATGGGATGACGCGCGGATCCGCGGTGAACATACCGGGCACGTCGGTCCAGATCTCCAGCCGTTCAGCGCCGAGCAACGCAGCGAGCAACGCCGCCGAAGTGTCGCTCCCTCCGCGTCCCAACAGACAGGTCTCGCCCGTGCGCGTGCGCGCGAGGAATCCCTGGGTGAGCGCGACTTCCGCCCCCTCGAGCAGCGGCTCGATCCGGCCCGGATCGTGTGTGATCGGAACCTGCGCCTCGAGGAACGCGCGCTCCTCCGGTTCGTTCGGACGCGGCTCGCTGCGCAGCAACTCGAGCGCGTCGAGCCACCGAGCTTCGAGCTCATGTCGACGCAGCGCGACGACCCCGATTCGCGTCGACGCCATCTCCCCGAAGCTCGAGGCACGCGCGATGACCCTCGGTGTCGCCTCTTCGGTGAGGCGGATTCCCTCCAGTCGCCGGGTCAACTCTCGGAAGAGCTCTTCGACTGGCGCCCACTCCTCGGGCGACGCAGAGAGCTCGCGCGCCAATCGCTCGTGGGTCTCGCGGATCCAGCCGAGCGCGGTCGAGTCTCCCGCCGCGCGCGCCTCGTACACCGCCTGGAGCAGCCGATCGGTCACGCCAGCCAGCGCCGAGACGACGATCAAGACGCGAGGCGGGGCCCGTTCTCACTCTGACGGATCGGGTGCACGCGCTCTGCGATCACCCGCCAACGCTCGGCCGACACGACCGACGTGCCGCCGAATTTCAGGACGACCCATGGACTCGACATCCGCTCTCCAGCGTCGGCGGATTCTACGGCGTGCGGACCGCGTCCGCCGGCCCGAACAGGTCGTCGAACAGGTGCTGAAGCGTGTTCGACGACCGAAAGAGAGGTTCCATTCCCCTCAACGAATGACGGTGATCGGACGCGTGTGCCTGGTCCCGTCTTGCGCAGCAAACGAGAGGAAGTACCGGCCGGCCGCGAGCGACCGCGGAATGTCGACCGCGCCGCCCGCGCTGGTCAGTCCGACGATCTCGCGTCCCCCCGCGTTCAGGACGCGGACGTTCGAAACCGACGAAGCGTTCTGCGCCAGCTCGACGATGCGAACGCTCTGGCCGCGCACCGGATTCGGGAAGACGACGAAGAGATCGTCGCGCTGACCGATCGGAGTCGCGACATCGGCCGGATCGAGGAACGAGTACTTCCACATGTCGCTTCTCAACCCGCTGTTCAGCAGGCCACCGGTGAAATACAGCGTCTCGTCGATGATGAACGTGCCCGGGGCCCAACGCGCCTCGCCGGGATGCGGCGTCAGTTGGGTCCAACTATCGAGCACACCGTCATACTCCCACATCTCGCCCGTGGGGAACTGATCGTGCGACTCGTCTTCGCCGCTGAGGACGTAGCCTTTCCCGCCGCGCGAGAACTGCGTGCCCGCGACGCGTCCCTCGGACGGGAGATCGTCCATGCGGGTCCAGGTGTTGGTGTCGCGGTTGTAGCGGTAGACATCCTTGTAGATGCCGGCGCCGTGACCGAAACAGACGTACGGCGTGTTTCCGATATTGAAGTAGTAAGGATGATGGCGGTTGGGCCCCGGCAGATCGGGCCGTTGCACCCAGATGTTGGTGGCGATGTCGTACTCCCACCAGTCCTTGAGATTGCCGGTCTGGGCGCCGCCGCAACCGACGAAGATCTTCCCGTCATCGGTGATGACGAAGGCGGGATGCGTGCGACCCAGCGCGGGGAGCGGCGCTAGCTGTGTCCAGAGCGCGGTCTGCGGGTTGTACTCCCACAGGTCGGCCAAGAAGACCGAGCCCGATCCGAAGCCGAGATAGCCTTTGCCCCCCCACTGACCACCGTAGGAATAGGTGCGGTCAGGTCCCGGGAAATCAGGCAGAACGGTCCAGCTATCGGCGACCGGGTCGTAGCGGAAGAAGTCGTCCGAGATAGAGGACCCGCCGGTGGTGGAGCCGGTGACCAGATACCCGAATCCGTCCAGGGCGAAAGTCACCGGATGGTGGCGACCGACGCCCGGGAAGCTCGCTACTTGCTCCCAAGTTTGAGCGGAAGAGACGGTCGCGGAGACGAAGCAGAGGGTCAAGGCGGCGATGTTTCTCAAGTGCATACGGGTGGCGTCCCTTCTCGAGATGCGGGGGGCGTGGAGGCGAGGGTCTCGACGAATCCGGTGGGCCTGGACTGAGCATCAGGATATCCGACGGGACCCCGAACTCGCGACCCACTCTCGCTCCAGCAGTCCGTAGAAGGCGGTGTCCGAGATCTCGTCGTTGACGATCCACCGCTCCCGCAGGAGCCCCTCCCGCTGGAATCCGAGTCGCTCCAGCGCGCGGCAGGACGCCGCATTGCGCGAATCGGCGTCCGCTTCGAGCCGATGGAGTCTCAGCGGTCCGAAGGCGAAATCGACGACGGCGACGAGCGCCTCGTTCATGTAGCCGCATCCCCAGTAGGCGCGGCCCAAGATGTAGCCGATCTCCGCGCGGCGATTGCCGGGATCGATCCCCATGAGGGTGCAAGTGCCCAAGATCTGGCCGTCCTCGATCCGCTCGACGCCCCATTGCAGCAGGTCGCGCCGCGCGAACCCTTCGTGGATCCGTCCGATCAGTCGATCCACCTGCGCTAGATCGTTGTGCGGCGGGCTGCTCCAGTACCGCATGACCTGCGGATCGGAAAAGACGTCGAAGAGCGCGGTGCGATCGGAGTCCTCGATGCGGCGCAACCGGAGCCGCGGCGAAGTCAGCGTAGGGAACTCCTCCCAGTCGATCACGACCACCTCCGGAATCGGCGCCCGAACCCGAGAAAAATAGGAGTGTCGCCTGATCGGAGAATCGGTGCTAGGGTTCCGCGGTCTGGCTGGCTGAATGAGAGTCTGATCTGGTCCATAGTGCCCACGCTCGTTCTCTTCACTCGCCTTCGGGCCCACACGGTGGCCCCTTTCCTCTTGGACCCGGAAAGCAAAAAGAATGGGTCCCCTAGATCCCCACAGGAGGGAACGCACGATGGGTACGAAACTGTACGTTGGCAACTTGACCTTCGATACGAACGACTCTGATCTCGAGGAATTGTTCGCCTCGCAGGGTGCCGTTCGGAGTGCTCAGGTCGTCATGGACCGGGACAGCGGACGCAGCAAGGGCTTTGGGTTCGTCGAGATGGGCACCGATGGAGAGGCGCAGAACGCCATCTCCGCCCTGAACGGCCGTGACTTCAAGGGCCGCGCTCTCACCGTGAACGAGGCTCGCCCCCGCGAAGATCGCGGACCTGGCGGCCCGAGCCGTGGCGGTCCTCCGCGCGGCGGCAGCGGTGGCGGCGGCGGAGCGCGTCGCTACTAGTTCGCTGGTTCGCTGGTTCGCTGGTTCGCTGTTGAAAGACTCTCGTCAGCGGCTCGCGCAAGCGGGTTGAAAGACGGGTTTGAAGAAGAGGGGAAGCGTTCACGCGCTTCCCCTCGATTCTTTTTTGGGCGTGGGCGCCCCGGCGCGGCTTTACTGCCGGTCGCGCACGAAGCGCTGGCGGAGCAGAGTGTCGAGCGCGAACTTGCCCGGACCGTTCAACAAGATCAGAAGTGCGATCGCGAGGTAGAGCGAGGCCAGCTCCCACGATCCGCCCCTCCCGACGAACGGCTGCCCTTTCGCCATGTGCTGCGCCACCGCGCCGATCATGGTGCAGGCGACGCCCAACGCGGCGAGCGGGGCCAAGAGTCCGACGATGAGCGCGAATCCGCCGAAGACCTCGGAGAAGGCGGCCAGCGCCTGGAGGAAGGGCGGCGCCCAGGCACCCTCGCCCATCCAACTGAACGGCGTCTGGATCTTGCCCCATCCATGGAAGATCAATCCGGCCCCCGCGATGACGCGAAGGAAGAGCAGCGCCGAGCCGAGCCGAGTCGAACTCTCGGGCGGAAGGAAGAACGAACGCACGTGACCTCCTGGAGTGAGCGCCGCGTGAGCGCGGCTAGTCGATCAACACGACCGAACGGGACACTGTTCCCTTCGCTGTCCGACCACTCACGAAGTAGACGCCGGCCGCGACGCGGCGTCCATGTTGATCGCGCCGGTCCCAGTCGACCGATCCCGTCGCGGCGACCAAGGTGCGAACATGTCGTCCGTCGAGCGCGTGGATCTCGATCTCGACCTCGGCCTGCGCGGGCTGCAGCGTGAACCGAACCGACCCGCGCGCAGGGTTGGGTTGCGCCACCAGTCCGACGGATCGATCGCTCGGTGGAACATCGGGCGCATCCGACACGCTGACACACTGCGTCGCGAAGCTCCGGACCTCGTCGGAATCGAAAGCTCCGTAGAGCGCCTCGGACGAGTGTTCGATCGCGCGCCCCACGTCATCCGTTCGCAACGTCGCCAAGAGCGCGCCGACGTCAGGTCGTGAGAAATCGTAGACCCAGACTCGCCCGCTCGGGCTTCCGTCCAGTTCCCCACCGGATACGAAGGTCACCACCTCGGCCACCGTCACGTCGTAGGCTGACAACGGGGTGCGTGTCTCGCGCAGGAGCACGGGCGCCATCGGATCGGCCAAGGCGACGAGTGCGATGCTCCCCTGCCCCGAGAGGTCGGCCAAGCACGCGATGTAGGCGATGCCGTTGGATATCTCCACGCCCCGAGCCGGTCGCGCCAGCGACAGCGATCCGAGCAAGACAGGACTCTCCGGATCGCTCACGTCGACCAACTGCACGAACCCAACCGTCTCGCCACCGACGACGCACGCGAGCGCGTCGTCCTCGCTCGCCACCTCGACGCGGTACGCCTTGCCGGACATCGGCGTGCTCGAGGCCGTGCTGAGCGATGTCGGGATCGCGACGTCGAGGACCTGCAGACCAAAGTCACCGTCGGCCACCAGCAGATGATCCCCGAGGAGCGCGCCGCCGTAGGCCGTACCCGGCGTGTCGAGGGCGGCCACCGACTGCGGCGCGGCGGGATTGGAGACATCGATCACGCGACACCCGGAGGCGCCGTCGCAGATAAAGGCGTACGGCGGCGCCAGAGTGACATCGTGGGCGAACGAAGGAGTATCGATGCCGCCGAGGCTGGAGGGCGCCAGCGGATCGGCCAGGTCGAAGATGCGAAGCCCCGCATTCCCGTCCGCGACATAGAGGCGATCGTCGACCACCGCGAGTCCGCGAGCGGCGCCGGTCGTCGTCGCTACGCCGAGTTCTTCCGGCAAGTCCGGCGCGCCGAGGTCCAGCACGTCGAGAACGCCGGCGGCGCCGTCTTGGAGCACGTAGCCGAACGCGCCGCTGTGCGCGATGTCCGCGACGTAGCCGCCGGTCTCCAGAAACCCGTCGAGCGCGGGCGGCGACAACGCGGCCAACGCGGTCAACGCGACCGTCGCGCCGCATCCGTTGAGCAGGTGATCGGCCGTCAGATCGAGCGCCGCGCCGTCGCAATACCCGAAGCCGAGCGAAACGGGCGCCATCGGATCGGAGATGTCGAAGTAGTCCACGATCGAACTTCCGCCCGCGGCCAGGACCACGCCGTTGGTCTCGATCCCGATGCCGAACGAAGTCGTCGTGTAATCGCTCAGAGGGAATCGCAACAGCTCGGTCGGTTGAGACGGCGTGCTCACATCGACGACGGCGATGAAGAGCGGCCCCTTCACTTCAGACGTGCAGGCGAGGAAGATCGAGTCTCCGACGCGCGTCAGTCCGCGCGGAAAGGCGCCGACCAACGGCAGGAACGAGATCGGGCTCGGCGCCGAAGGGTCGGTCACGTCGTAGAGCCAGAGCTGCGCCCCGACCAAGACGTAGAGCCGATTCCCCGCCGCCAAGAGGCCGCCACAGGCCGGCGCCAGGACACTCGCGCTCGAGATCGGTGCGTACGGATCGGAGACGTCGTAGATCCGGAAGAAGTCGCCGTCGCAAACGTACAACCGCTCGTCGAGCAGATCGGCGGAGCGAGCCCAACCGGGCGTGTCGACCAGCGCGGAGACCGCAGGTTCGTACGGGTCGGCCAGGTCGAGGACCGCGAACCCGGCGGCGCCGAGCGCGATCACGCCGCGCGGTCCCTCGACCGCGAGCTGCACCCCGCCCGGCGGACTGCCGAGCGTGGCGATGCGGTGGAGCGTGTCCCGATAGTCGATGCACTCCGCGCCGGCCGGAGAGACCTCACCCGAGAGCGGGAAGAGAGCGAGCGAGAGCAGCGCGAGCGCGCGACGGCCGCGGACCGGAACCATGGATGGGACTCCTACGATGTGATCGCGCCAGACTCGCGTGCCATCGATGGTGCGATGGATCCGCCCCGTCCTGCAAGCGCCAGAGGTTGTATCCTCCCGGCCATGGGGCCATCCGATGAGAGCTGGGAGCTGTACGGTTCGCTCGCGCCCCTCTACGACGCCTTCTACCGCACGATGGATTACCGCGGACAAGCGGACCTTTACGCGCGGCTCCATCGCGAACTCTCGCCGGTCGGCGGACGGCGCCTCCTCGACCTCTGCTGCGGCACCGGTCGTCACGCCGCGCGGCTGAGCGAACGGGGCTATCGCGCGGTCGGCTACGACCAGAGCCGCGCGATGCTGCGGGCGGCCGCCCGCCGGTTGGCGGCGGTGGTGCGCGGAGATCATCGGAAGATCGCGCTGCGGGGTCCGTTCGATCTGGTGACCTGCGTCGGCCACTCGCTCTTGCAGGTGCAGACACCCGTTTCGTTGCGGGAGACCCTCGCGCAGATCTTCGCGCTGCTCGCGCCGGGCGGCGTCTTCCTCTGCGACATGATCGACCGGCGCGCCGGTCTCGACTCACGCGAGCACGAGAACTTCGACGAAGAACTCGGGCTCCGCTACGGCATCCAATGGCTCTGGGACGGTTCGAGCGAATCGATCACCACCGTCGTGCGGATGGGAATCCACCAGGGCGGCGAGGAGATGCAAGCCGAGGATCGGCACCGGCTACTCGCGCTCGAGGTCTCGCAACTCGTACGGGAACTCGAGACCGTCGGCTTCGATGTGCACACCTATGAAGACGACGTGATCGAAGACGACGCCGAGTCCGACGCCGAGTCCGACGCCCAGTCCGACCCCGCGCCCGTCCCGCTCGATCCCGACTCCCGCCACGCCCTGCTCGCCTGCGTCCGGCCCGCCTGAGCACCACCGCTTGACGTGCTCGACAACTCGGCGCATCGTCGTCGCGCGTCGAATGGTCCCCAACCGCCTCTGAAGGCCCCCGTGCCGCGCTCTACCACCCGCTCGTTCTCCCCTCTTTTCGCCTTTGTCCTCACCCTCGTCCTTGCCGCGGTGATCTGCTTCGCCCCGGGGTGCAGCGACGACGACGACAAGGATCCTGACCCCACGCCGGTCGGCGCCTTCCACCCGACGGAAGACGCCGAGATCGAAGGGACGATGGACGTCACCTCCGTCCTGATCCCCGCCGGTGTGACGATCACCGTGAGCGACGACCTCGACCTGCACTGCACGGGTCCGGTGGAGATCGCCGGAGAGATCGTCGGCGAGTGCGTCGAGATCGCGATCGAGAGCGATGAGGCCATGTCGATCACCGGTGAGATCCGCAATGCCTGCGCGACCGACACGACGCTCCGTTCGATCCGACTCGTCTGCGACGGAGAGCTCACGTTGGTCGACGGCGAGATCCGGTCGGCGGGCGATCTCGAGATCTCGAACGATCCGAGCAAGGCGCCTGCTGCGTCGACGGAGTCTGCGTACTCACGGACGCAAAGACCTGTGCGATCGCGCTCGGCGACTACCTCGGCAACGGATCCGACTGCGTGCCGGATCCGTGTGAAGGAGGTGAGGGCGCCTGTTGTATCGAGGTGCGCACCTGCATCGTCACGACTGAAGTCGCGTGCCTCGACGAGCGCGGAACCTATTTCGGCGACGGGTCGACTTGCGAGCCGGAGAATCCGTGCGCGGGCTTCGGCGGCGCCTGCTGTCTGCCGGAAGAGGGGTGCACGTTGGGTTTCGAGAATGACTGCGCGCTGCTCCAAGGCAGCTATCAAGGCGACGGAACCTCGTGCGAACCGGACCCGTGTCCGTCGACGCCCGGCGCGTGTTGCAGCTGGCTCGACGGCTGTGTCATGACGACCCCCGAGGCCTGCTTCGGAGAGTTCGGGGGAGTCGGGAGCCTCTGTGTTGATTGCCCGGATATCTTTATCGAAGGGTTCTGGGACTGCGTTTTCGACGTCCTACAGGATCAGAATCCGCCGCACGATCCGTTCGTCGGCGGGCGGAACATCCATTCGTTCTCGCTCTCGGGGACGGGGAACGCGCTCGGCGCCACCGGCTCCGCGCCGTTCGTCCACGGGAAGGGAACGATCTCGCAGTTGGGCGCCTTCGTGCTCGAAGGTGCGGGGACGGTGGCCGGACGACCGAACGTCAACGTACGGTTCAGCGGCACGATCTCCGCGCGCGCGCCGGGGGCCGGTTGGGTGCTCGAGGGGGAGTATCGGTTCGGCAACACCACGGCGCCGTTCCAACTGCCCGGCGGCCCGATCACCTACTCGGTTCAGGCGACGAGGAAGTAGCGGCGGGAAGACATGCGCGCGACGCTAGACTCGCGCCCATGCCTTCTCTCCTGAAAGGCGGGCGCGTGCCCGTCCGACTCTGGGCCCGCGTCGAGGACGTGGAGTCCGCTGCGTTGCAGCAGCTCCGCAACATGTCGAGCCTACCGTGGGTGGCGCATCACATCGCGGTCATGCCCGACGTACACCTGGGCAAAGGCGCCACGGTCGGATCGGTCGTCGCGATGCGCGGAGCGGTCTCGCCCGCGGCGGTCGGCGTCGACATCGGCTGCGGGATGGCGGCGGTTCGCACGTCGCTTCGCGCCGAGGACCTCCCGGCCAACCTGCGCGCGTTGCGCTCCGCGCTCGAAGATGCGATTCCGCTCGGCTTCGAATCGCATCGCGATTCGGTGGAGAAGAAGCTGCCCGAACGGCTGCGTCGCGAGGTGCGGCGGCATCTGGAGAAATTCCGCGAGCTCTCCCCGGCCGTGAAGTCGCTGGAGTCGCGCGCGGTCCATCAGGTCGGCACGCTCGGCGGCGGGAATCACTTCCTCGAGCTCTGCCTCGATTCCGGCGGGCGCGTCTGGCTCCTCCTGCACTCCGGCAGTCGCAACATCGGGAAGAGCCTGGCCGAGCACCACATCGCGCAGGCGAAGAAGCTCGGGCACAACCAGGCGCTGGTCGACCGCGACCTGGCCGTCTTCCTCGCCGGCTCGCCGCAGATGGAGACCTACCGTCGCGACCTCTATTGGGCGCAAGAATACGCGCGGCTCAATCGCGCGGCGATGATGGCGCTCTATGAGGAGGTCATGCGCAGGTTCTTTCCGCAGATCTCCTTCGGCGAGCCGGTCTCGTGTCACCACAACTACGTCGCCGAAGAGACCCACTTCGGCGAACAACTGGTCGTGACGCGGAAAGGGGCAATTCGAGCGGGCCGCGGCGAGATGGGGATCATCCCGGGATCGATGGGCACGAAGTCCTACATCGTGCGCGGCCTCGGGAATCCTGACTCCTTCGAGAGCGCGTCGCACGGCGCGGGCCGGCGCATGAGCCGCAATCAGGCGAAGCGCACTTTCTCGCTGGAGGAGATGCGCCGCCAGACCGAAGGCGTCGAGTGTCGCAAGGATGCGGGCGTCCTCGACGAGATCCCCGGAGCGTACAAAGACATCGACGAGGTGATGGCAAACCAGAAAGACTTGGTCGAGATCGTCGCCGAGCTCAAGCAGGTGATGTGCGTCAAGGGCTGACGCCGAAAGCCCTCGCTGGAAGAGACGGCCGCGAAACGCGCGCCAGATCCGCCACTATTCTTTCGGGCCGGCTCCCGCGCTACGCTTTCCCGCACGATTCACGAGTTCGGGCCAACCGTCGTAGCGCACCCCTGCCCCCGAGGAGTCCCCGGATGAAGCACGCAAAACTCTGTCACTGCCTGGTCGGCCTCGCGTCGATCGCCTCACTCGGGGCCGCACTCTCGGCCCCGCTCCCTGCTCGCGCGCTCGACCTCCCCTACTCGACCGTCTTCAGTGGTCCCAACGGCTCGCCGTGGCCCGCGCCGTGGTTCGACGGTGGGTTCCATGTCACCGTGTGGGACTTGCAACAGAACCGTGGGCGGTTGAACGGTGACGCGACGCGGGTGGCGCGGATGATTCTGTCTGGGTACGCGGAGTTGGATGTCGAAGCGGAAGTGACGTTCGAGTTCGAGGACGTGCACAACCAGGGGATCGGCTTCTACGTGCGGCAGAACGGCGGCACGTTGCAGGAGTACCAGCCGCACGGGCAGGGGTACGCGATGTTCCTGAAGGGGAACTGGGCCTGGCCGGAGGATCTCGGACTCTGGTGGGAGGTCAACGGCGTCGAGACGCAGTTCGCGTGGGGGAACAATCCGATCGCGGGGGGACTGCAGAACGACACGCGGTATCGACTGCGCTTTCGCGTGACGCAGAGCGATCCGGCGACGACTTTGATCCAAGCGAAGGTGTGGCCAGAAGCGCTCGCGGAGCCCGGCCCGTGGACGATCGAAGCGTTCGACACGCGGCCGGAACTGCAAGGGACGCTCGGCAGCTTCGCGATCGACATCTACAACTTCGCGGGCGCGCAGCCGATCTACATCGATGAGCTGAGTATCGTCCGCGTTCTCGAGCCGTCCTCGGCGCAAGACCCGGACGACTCCCCGAACTCCCACGGGCCGCAACTCTCGCTTCCCTCCCCGCACCCCATCACGAGCAGCACGGAGCTCCGCTTCGCACTTCCGTCCCCAGCCACCGTCACCCTCCGCGTCTTCGACACATCGGGTCGACAGGTCGCGGCGCCGTTCTCCGAGTTCCTCGACGCCGGCGCCCATCGCCTCGCATGGACCCCGATGGACCGACGAGCACAGTCGCTCGCCCCCGACGTCTCCTTCCTGCAGCTCCAGTCCGACGGCGCGGAAGTGAGTCGACGAATCGTCGTGGCGAGGTAGTTGCTTCGGGTCTCACTGTTTGTGTCTGCTTCCTCGACGCGGTCGAGGCGAGCTTCGAGAGACTCTCTGCGATGCCCGCGGTGGGTGCGACGCGCACTCGTTTCAAAACGAGTTCGCGTTCCACGAGGAATCCCGACACAACTGTCTGATCAGATCGCGATTGCGCCGCGGGGCGAACGGCGTGATTGTTTGCGGCAGTGAGATTCATCTTTCCGATCATCGCGGCGGTTGTCGTGGGCGCCTCGATCGCCGCGGTCGGCTTCACGTTCGTCTTCGCGCATGGGACGTCGTATCTGTCGAACGATCCCGCCGCGTGCGCGAACTGTCACATCATGACGGAGCAATACGACGCATGGTCGCGAGGGAGCCACCACGCGGTCGCGGTCTGCAATGACTGTCACGCTCCGCACGACCTGATCGGGAAGTACACGACGAAGGCGATCAACGGATGGAATCACTCGAAGGCGTTCACGACCGGTAACTTCGTCGAGCCGATCCAGATCACCGCGCGCAATCGCGCCATCACCGAACATGCCTGCCGATCATGTCACGCCGACTTGGTCCAGATGATCGACGCCAACCACCGTCCGGGAGGGGAACTCGCATGTCTCCGTTGTCACGCATCCGTCGGGCACATGCAATGAAAGGCGAGGGAGGCTGGGCGCGCTGGACGCTCTTGCTCGTGCTCGTCGCGGCCATCGCCGGGCTGCTCGCGATGCTTCTCCTGGGCAACATCGCCGAACGCAAGCAAGAGGCGAAGAATCCGTTCTTCCGCGTGGTCGAACTGACCGATCAGACCGAGGACCCGGAGATCTGGGGGAAGAACTTCCCCTATCAGTACGACGGATACCGACGCACGGTCGACCAGACGCGCACGCGCTACGGCGGGAGCGAGGCGATCGCGCGGACTCCTTCGGACGCAGACCCGAGATCGATCGTCGCGCAGTCGCGACTGGAAGAAGATCCCCGGCTGAAGCGGATGTGGGACGGCTACGCGTTCTCCGTCGACTTCCGCGAGGAGCGGGGCCATGCCTTCATGTTGGTCGATCAGGAGTTCACCGACCGGCAGCATGCCGCCAAACAACCGGGGGCCTGCTTGCACTGCCACGCTTCGGTCTATCTGGCCTACGAGAAGCTGGGCGACGGCGACATCACCGCCGGCTTCGAGAAGATGAACCAGATGCCGTACGCCGAGGCGCGCCAGCACGTCACGCATCCGGTCGCGTGTATCGACTGCCACGACCCCGAGACAATGCAGCTCCGCGTGACGCGACCCGGGTTCCTGGAGGGGATCCGGGCGCTCGAGGCGATGAAGGGAGTCGCCGACTACGATCCGAACACGATGGCCACGCGCCAGGAGATGCGCAGCTTCGTCTGCGGCCAGTGCCACGTGGAGTACTACTTCAAGGGTCCGGAGAAGCGGCTCACCTACCCATGGGCGAAGGGGCTGAAGATCGAGCAGGTGCTCGAGTACTACGACGAGGATGGGCACAAGGACTGGACGCACGCTCGGACAGGGGCCGACGTCCTGAAAGCGCAGCACCCGGAATTCGAGATGTGGAGTCAGGGCATCCACGCGCGGTCGGGCGTTGCGTGCGCCGACTGTCACATGCCGTACCAGCGAGTCGGGGCGCTCAAGGTGAGCGACCACCACATTCGCAGCCCGCTGCTGAACGTGAACGCGGCGTGTCAGTCCTGCCACCACTTTCCGGAAGCCGAGATGCTCGCGCGCGCGGAGCAGATCCAGTCGCGCACCTTCGCGCTGCGTAATCGCGCGATGGATGCGCTCGTCGATCTGATCGACGACCTAGAGGAAGCTACCGTGGCGGGTCGGACGGATGAGGCGATCGGCGAGGCGCGGCGGCTGCAGCGGCAGGCGCAGTTCCGGCTCGACTACGTCGAGGCGGAGAACTCGATGGGGTTTCATGCGCCGCAGGAGGCGGCAAGGATCTTGGCGGAGTCGATCGACTACTCGAGGCAGGGGCAGTTGATTTTGAAGTAACCCGCCGCGTTGCGCGGCGGGTTGCTTTCTGGCGACTCCGAGATGAACTCGAGGTTGCCTGGGTCTGTTGGGGTTCGAGTGGAAACGCTGTAAATGAGGTACGCCGCGCGCAGCGCGCGGCGTGTCAGATTCCTCTGATCAGCGCGTTCCTGACGGAACGCGCTAATTCTTCTCCTCTACACGCCTCCCCCATCCCCGCCAACGATCCGTCTCGTCCCACCAGCACCGGATTCGGGATCCCCGTCACCATGTACGCGGCGACCAACGGACCCTTCCAGTCCTGCTGGTCGTACATGTGGCGCCACGGCATGCCGTTCTCTGCGATCCACGCGCGGTAGGCCTCGGGCGTCGTCTTGTCGGCGTAGTCGAGAGAGATGGACAGGACCTCGAAGCCCTCGGGGTGGAGCTGCTCATAGGCGGCCTGGAGCGCCGGCAACTCCGCGCGGCAGGGTCCGCACCAAGTGGCCCAGAAGTCGATCAAGAGGACCTTGCCTTTGTACTGATCGAGGGAGACCGGCTTGCCGTCGATGTCCACGCCCGCGAGCGCGATCGGCCAGCGCGCGCTGACCATGTCTTCTTGGAAGAAGATGCCGGCGACCTGCTTCGCTCCCGCATCGGCGGACCACGTGTCCCCGAACTGGCGGACGCGATCGGCCAACGAGGCGCGCGCGTCGCCCGCTTCGATCAGATCGAGCGTGAGGAGGAACGCGGCGGCGGCGCCTTCATGCTTCGCGCCGGCCGGAACCTGGCGCAGTTGCGCCCGCGCCTTGGCCGACTCACTCGCCCATCGCTCATCCTTCGCGTCTTCCAGGCGATAACGGCTGTAGGCGGCGACGCCGGAGCGATAGTGCGCCTCCGCCTTGCCCGCTTCGCTCGGCGAGCCGGCCAGGTACCGGTCGATCTCCCGCTGCGCCGCGTCACTCATGGCGCCCCACGGTTCGTAGGGCGACTCGATCCTGGAGACGGAGCGAACGCGCTCGAGGCCGTAGTCGAAATCGGCCGGAGGGTGCGCGCGCAATGTCGCGAGACGACGCGCTTCCAGGTCGAGGCGCGCTTGGGTCGTCTGATACCCCTTCCAGATGCTGCCGTGCGCGCGGATCGTCTTCGTCTCGCGAGCGGCCCAGGCATCGAGACTGTCGACCGGAGGAATGCCGGGCGCGCCGGTATCGTACTCGGGCATGCCGGCGGCCAACTTCAGGTCGCCCGCCAGTCGATTGGCGCGCGACTGCTCGACCAGCGTCGCGAAGCGAGGATCGGCGTGGAGCGGCGTCAGATCGCTATCGCTCTCCAACTGCTCGGGATTGTCGAAGCCGCCCGCCACGAGCGCGGAGATCGCGGCCAACGCCGCGTCGAGCTTCCCCGCCTGCGCGAACGCGCACGCCTCGTTGTAGTGCGCGAGTCGACTCTTCGGGATCAGCACGTTCTGCGCCTGGAAGACGGCGACCGACTCGTCGAACTTCTTCGCGGAAAGGAGCGCGTAGCCGGAGTCGGTCAGCGCCGCGTATCGCGCGAGCAGCTCGGGCGTGTAGATCTCGGGACGCGCCTCAGCGGCGGGCGCGGAGGTCTTCGCGTCGCGGGCGTCACGCCCGGCGCAGGCCGAGAGCGAGAGGAGGAGAAGCGTGAACGGAGCAGCGACAGCGACTGGGACAGCGACTGCGCGGTAGTCAGAGCGCGATCGTCTGCCATGATTCTCGGGCGCTACGAACATGACGGCATCTCCTGTTGGTCGACGACGCGAAGGTCCACCCGGCGTGGCGGAGATTCTACCCCTCGAACCGGAACGCGAGCGTCGCGATTGTCTGCGAGCACACGGGCCGGCGCCTGATGCACATCCCAGATCAACCCGACTCGTTGGAAGACGCGCAGGATCTCTCCGGTGATGTCCCATTCCCCCTTGAAGAACCCCTGCCTCATCGCGCCAGGGTAGTGGTGATGGTTGTTGTGCCATCCCTCGCCCAGCGTCAGCAACGCGAGGCCGCGGTGGTTGCGGCTGTCGTCGGTGGTGGCGAAACGTCGCCAGCCGATGCGGTGCGAGAGCGAGTTGATCGTGTAGGTGCCGTGATAGAGCACGACGGTCGAAACGCAGAAGCCCCAGATGAAGAGCTGCCACGCGTTCGTGCCGAGCGACGGCGCGATCCGCTCCAGGAGGGCTCCGAGCGCAAAGAGGACGACCCCGAGCGCGGTCGGCACGAGCAGGTCGTGGCGATCGAGCCACCTGAGCTCGGGGAACTTCTGGAAGTCGGCCATCCCCTCGCGGGTCGAACGGAAGTTACTGCGCAGCCAGATCCATCCCACGTGGCTGTAGAAGAAGCCGTCTTGCACGGGAGAGTGCGTATCGCCCGGCTGATCGGAGAACCGGTGGTGATGGCGATGGTGCGACGCCCACCAGAGCGGCCCTTTCTGCGCGCAGGCGTTCGCCGCGACGGCGAAGACGAACTGCGCGGCGCGCGACGTCTTGAAGGTGCGGTGCGAGAAGTACCGATGGTAGAACGCCGTCACGGCGAACATGCGAACGAAGTAGAGGGCGACGCAGAGTGTGACGGAGAACGGACTCCAACCCACCCAGAACACGGCGAAGCAGGCGACGTGGAGGGCCAGGTACGGAATGAGGGCGCCCCACTCCAACGATCGTGCGGAATGCGAAGACATGCGACTCCTGGGCGACGAAGTTCGGTGGCGACGGGGCGGCGGGGCGACGATAGGGCAGTCGTGTGGGCCGAGCAACGAGTCGCTGTCGCATGCTTCGAGCGCGCCGCCCCGGAACTTGCTTCGGATCCCTGATTCGAAGGGCCTAGAGTGAGTGTCCATGGCTGCATTTGATCGCAAGCACACAGTCGGTGAGGCGCCGGCCGAGGCCAAGCTTCGTCACGCCGAAGGGGTGGCCGAGGCGAAGCTCCAGGCGGCCGAGGGCGTGGCCGACGAGAAGGTCGAGCAAGCCGAGATCGCCGCGGACAAGAGGCTGCTCCAAGCCCAGCGCGAGCTGGCCTACCAGCGCGACATCTTCGAGCGCTTCTTCGCGCTCTCGCTCGACATGATGTGTATCTCGTCTTCGGACGGATCTTTCCTGCGCGTCAGCCCGTCGTTCGATGCTCTCGGCTACAGCCGCGAAGAGCTGCTCTCGATCCCGGTCATGGATCTCGTCTACCCGGACGACCGCGTCATCTTGCGGGTCGAAGACAGTCAGATGGACGAGGAGCTGGCGCTCCGCGCCCTGGAGAAGAGCAACGTCGTCAATCCAGTGGTAGTGGAGCGGGATGGAGTCGAGGCGCTCGACTACCTCTTTGCCCGCGGCGCCCACGCCAACCGCGACCCGTCGGCGATGCCGCAGGTCGTGCTCCTCGACGTGAAGCTTCCGAAGCTCGACGGCCTCGAGGTGTTGGGGGAGCTGCGCAGCAACGAACTCACGAGGTACCTCCCGGTCGTCATCCTGACCTCCGCGATCGAGGACGAGGATCTCCTTCGCAGCTATAGTCTCGGCGCCAATAGCTACGTGCGGAAACCGGTCGACTTCGTCCCGTTCATCGAGACCGTCCGCCAACTCGGGCTGTATTGGCTCGAACTGAATGAAGGGATGCCGCGCTGAATGTCACGACTCGGCCGCAATGACCCCTGCCGCTGTGGCAGCGGGAAGAAGTACAAGCAGTGCTGCCTCGCTGCGGATGACGCCGCGCTCGTGGCTTCGCCCGAGTATCGGGCCGGCAAGTGGATGGAGATCGATGCGACGGTGGGACGTGCGATCCGGCGATTCGCCGAGACGCGCTTCGGGCCGGAATGGTCGCTCGCGGCCGAGCACGAGTTCCTGGCGGCGGCGCATGAAGATCATGAAGGGCATGGGGAGCACGAGCACTCGGCGGAGAACTGCGACCACCCGGAGGCCGACGTTTCCCTCGCGCCTGACTGGTCGCTCTACCACTTCCAGGCGGAAGAGGGAGTCTCCGTCGCCGACCTGTTCGCGGCGGAACGTCTCGACACCCTCGACGCTCCGCAGCGAAAGTGGTTCGAGGCGCAGCGCGCCGCCTGGTTCTCGATTTGGGAGGTCCAGGTGGTCGAAGCAGGCATCGGCCTGCAGCTCACCGATCGGCTCACGGGTCAATCCTGCTTCGTGCATGACCCCGGGGCGTCCGCGGATCTAGTGCTACAAGACGGCATGCTGGCGCGGGTCGTGGAGTGCGATGGAATCTCGATCATCACGAGCGTGCATCCCGCGGCGTTGACCTCGGATGCGTTGGTGGAGATCGTCGACGAAGTCGCGGCGGCGCTAGAGGCGCCGGCTGGCTCGATCCCCGGCGCGTCGCTGAAGCGTCCCGAGGTTGCCCTCGGCCTTGCGCATGCGTGGGACACGCTAGTGATGGAGTTGATGGAGGCGCCGAGGGAGTAGCTCGGAGCGGGGCGCGGGGGGCGGCGTTGCACGGCGGCCGGCAGCAGCGGCGAGCGGCGGCGGGCAGCAGCGGCGGCCAGCGTCGGCAGCGGCGAGCGATCGGGACAGGCGCGGCTGGCGATTACTTCGCTCGAGAATATATTTGTCGAAATGATCTTTTTTTGTTGACAGATATAAGATGACGAACCACGTCGGAGATGTGCTGTCATGCAAATTCGGCGTGGAAGACGCCTGGGTGATCGCTGACGCGCGATCTCGACCGCAGACGGCCTCGCGACTATCTCACCGTTCCGAGCCTGGCCTGCGGCCCCCAGGCAGGCCGGAAAACCGGCGTGATATAGATGTGAAATGAACAATTACATCTCTTCGAATCAGCGCGGATCGACGACCGAAGTCCGTCCGAGTTCGCTTTCAGACCATGAGTTGCTCACGCGTCTACATCAGCTTGCCGCTCGCGAGAGCGAGGCGACAGCCTCGTTGATCGCGCACCTCGCCGAGTTCGATGTCCGGCGGCTCTACCTGGGCCAAGCCTGTTCATCGTTGTTCACTTACTGCACTGACGTGCTGCATCTGTCGGAGTACCAGTCGTACGCGCGGATCGAGGCCGCGCGAGTCGCACGGAAGTTCCCGGTTGTCCTCGAGATGCTCGCGTGCGGCGACCTCAACCTGACGACGGTCGGTCTGCTCTCGCCCTGCCTCACGGAAACAAATCATCTCGCGCTGCTGGGAGCAGCTCGACACCGGAGCAAGCGCGAGGTCGCTCGATTGGCGGCCGATGCGCGGCCGCGCCCGACCGTACCCGATACGGTTCGTAAGTTGCCGTCGGCGGCGAGCGGCAGCGCGATACCTGCCAGCGCCACGCCGGTCGTGAAGGCGCCCTGCGGGGTCAAGTTGCCGGCAGGAGCACTGTTCCCTCCGACGACGCCGATGCCCTCGGCGCCATCGGCGCCATCCACGCGTCCTTCGGCGCGGGTCGCGACGACGGAGCCTCTTGGGTCGGACCGCTACAGGATCCAGTTCACGGCGACCGCAGAGGTACTCGAGAAGCTTCGACTCGCCCAGGACCTCCTCAGACATCAACTCCCGGACGGGAATCTCGATCGCGTCTTCGACCGCGCGCTGAGCGCACTGATCGAGCAGATCGGTCGCAAGAAGTTCGCCGCCAACGGTCCGCGCCGGTCGCCGCAGCGGAAGCAGCCGCTCGCATCGAAGCAGTCACGTCATTTGCCGGCCGAAGTGAAGCGTCGAGTCTGGGCACGCGACGGAGGGCGGTGCAGTTTTGTCGGTGAGAGCGAGCGGCGATGTCGCGAACTTGGTTTCTTGGAGTTCCACCACGTGGCCCCGTTCGCACGAGGTGGAGAGGCGACCGTCGAGAACATCGAGCTGCGGTGTCGCGCGCACAACCAACACGAAGCAGATCTGTGCTTCGGGACTGGGTCCGGACCCAGTTCGCGCCGCTCCTCAGCTCACGCCCACGGATCGTAGGTGCCGACGTTCCAGATGTGGCCCTCGAGGTCGCGGCAACTGAAGCCGCGGCCGCCGTACTCTTCGTCTTTGATCTCGATCAAAATGGACGCGCCGGCGGTCTTCGCTCGCTGGTAGACGGCGTCGGCATCGGCGACGACCAGATACGACGTCTGTGTCTCCGCGCCTCCGATTTCATCAGGCTGCTTGATCAGACTGCCGTACTCGCCCTCGCGCACCGGTCCGAGCATGACCATGCCGCCTCCGAGGGAGAGCTGCGCGTGCGCGATGGTGTCGTCGGGACCGGGAACGATGAGGTGCTTCTCGAATCCGAAGACCAAGCAGAGCCACTCGATGGCGGCGGTCGCTCGGCGATAGCTGAGACAGGGGACCACGCTGGTACGCAGGGGCTGCCTTGCCTCGGACATGGGGACCTCCTCGAACTGTTCGGCGTGCAACTCACCGCACGCCGATGAGCGGACGTGCGAACGAGCTGGGGAATGGATCCGGCGGCGTCGGCCCCCATGGGGCCGGGCCGCGAGCGCGATCGAACCCGAGTTTCTCCAGACGCTGCATCCATTCGCCAGTGAAGAATTGGGAGGCGCCCGGTTCGCTCGCCAGCTCCGACGGAATCGAGGTGCAGCGCAGCTCCATCCGCAAGCCTGGAACGCCGGCGGTCACCGCCTCACTCAACTCGGACATGCGCTGGAGCAACTGCGGTTGCTGGGCCGTGAAGAGCAACATGTCGGTTCGCTTCTTCATCGCGTTTCGACTGGCCGGATCGATGATGAGCGGCCGGGCGTGCGTCCAATAGTTCATCACGACCCACGCGCGGATGGTCACGGTGTCGGTCACGCCGAGTTCGCGAAGGCGGGTGGCCAGTGCCCGATAGTCGTGCAGGTCGGGTCCGAGGAGGAGGTTTCCCATCACGCCGCCGTCTGCGTGGATATGCCCGTCGAGGATGCGCGGAGGAAAGAGCCCGGGGATGGCGGTGGCGGCCAGCAGAAGCGTGCGGATCCGTTCGCGGCCGTCGGGTGACTCGGGTGACTCGGGTGACTCGGGTGACTCGGGTGACTCGGGTGACTCGCCCAGCTCCGTCGCGAAATCCCAACGCCGTCCTACGCCCAGGTCGTAGTCGGTCGTGGCGATCGTGATCTGTCGGTCGCGTCTGAACTCCTCGCGCAACTCGTCACACATGCGCTCGTCGAGTTCCCGCTCGATCGTCTGTTCGAGACGCCCCGTCTTCAACAACCCACCGTCACGCCTCAGGCAGAACCACCAGTTGATGGTCGGCGCGATCCGCTCGGAGGCGTGTCGGTAGAGCGAGGTCAAGGTATCCAGCGACGCTTCGGTCCCGAGGAGTGCGAACGGCGATTGCAGCGCGCCCGTGCTGATTCCGGTCACGAGATCGAACTCCGGCATCGGAGCATCGCTCCGCGTGCGCCATCCGCGCAGGAAGCCGGCCCCGTACGCGCCGTTCTGTCCACCGCCCGAGAGCAGCAGGATGTCGAGCGTGTGATCGCCGCGTAGCTTTGCTCGGCGCGCGAGCCGCGCCACGACCGTGTCGGACACGGCCAGTTGGGACGCGCGCAATACCTCAGCGTCGGCCGCCAACGTCTCGAAGGTGGCCGGCGGATGGTGCACGGTCGCGCATCCGCCGAGAGATTGAGCGACGAGGAGGATTCCGACCAGACAGAGAAGCTTCGCCCTCAGGAGATGGATGCTGATGTCGCCGCCCCCAGGTCGAAATGCCGCCGCAGCCACCCCCGGATCGCCTCGATCTGTCGTCGACCCATCGAATGGCCGCTCTCGAACCAGACCAACTCGGTCGAGACTCCGGCCGCGACGAGCGCGGTCAGGCTGCGCTCGGCGGAGTCTGGGGGGACGACGGTGTCTTGTCGACCCTGACAGAGGAGAACCTGCATGCCGGCGGCGGCGGCTCGCGGCATCGCGTCGGTCAGGACCTCGGTTTTGACCCGCGCGCCCGAGACGATGAGTCCGCTGAACTCCTCGGGATGTCGGAGCGCGAGGACCGACCCGCAGTAGCCGCCCTGCGAGAACCCGAGCAGGACGCGGCGGCGCGGGGAGAGGCCCTGTTCGCGCTCGACCGCGTGGATCGTCTCGCGCACCTGCGCCTCGACCCGCTCCAGCGCGCCCTTGAATGCATCCTGATTGCCATCGTAGTCGTACCAGCTCGCGCCGTGAGTCTGGCCGGTGAGGGGCGGAGCGTCGAGCGAGGCCCGCAAGAACAGAAACCGCAGCGGCAGATCGAAAAGTCGGGCGAGCAACCGCGCGAAGAGCGCCTCGTTCATCCGGACACCGTGCAGACAGACGACAAGCGGAGCGCCGGGATCGACCGCGGCGCCCTCCATCCGCCAGCTCAGAGGCGCAGCGTTCATGTTCGCAGGCTATACTGCCGCGGCTCCGTCGATCTAGCCGACGCGAGCCCGGATCCCCCACTACCGACGACCCCGAGGAATTCGATGGCGATGCCACAAGCGACGACCAAGACGAAGGCGACTTCCCGCGCGAAGACGACCACGAAGCAGGCGACGAAGCAGACCACGATGCAGACCACGAAGCAGAAACTGACCGCGCTGCGCGTCGCCATGCGCGCCCAGGGACTCGCCGCGTTCCACGTCCCCTCGACCGATCCGCACCAGAGCGAATATGTCCCCGCCTGCTGGCAACGCCGGGTCTGGTTGAGCGGATTTACCGGATCGGCGGGCGAAGTGCTGGTCACCGCCTCCAACGCCTACCTCTGGACTGACGGTCGCTACTTCTTGCAGGCGACCGAAGAGCTGCGCGGCTCGGGGATCCAGCTCATGAAGATGGGCGAGCCGGGCGTACCGACGCTGGCGGAACGGCTGCAGCAAGTCCTGCGCCCCGGCGAAGCGCTCGGCGTCGACCCCAAGATCGTGACCCCGGCCGGAGCGCGCGCCTTGGAGCAGGCGACCGCCGAAGCGGGCGCGCGCGTTGTCTTCATAGACGAGAACCTCGTCGACCTGGTCTGGATCGATCGGCCGGCGCTCTCGGCTGGTCCCGTCGTCGCGCACTCGAAGAAATACAGCGGCGAGGACACTCGCTCGAAGCTGCGGCGGCTACGGGCCGAAATGAAGAAGCGGGGCGCGGACGCGCATCCGCTGAATGCACTCGACGCGATCGCCTGGTTGTACAACATCCGCGGGCGCGACGTGGAGTACAACCCCGTCGTGATCTCGTATGCACTCGTGACCCTGAAAGAAGCGACGCTTTTCGTCGACTCGGCCAAGGTCAGCCCGGAGGTTGCGCGCGCGCTCGCGCCCGACGTCAGGGTGCGGCCCTATGAGGAATTCGAGAGCGAGTTGCGGCAGTTGGCTTCGCGCCAGGGGAAGATCTGGATCGACCCGACCTCGGCCAGCCGCTGGATGCTCGACCTCGCGCAGGGCGCCCCGCTGGTCAAGGAAATGAGCCCGGTCTTCCCGATGAAGGCGCGGAAGAACGCGACCGAGATCGCCGGCATGAAAGCGTCGCATGTGCGCGACGGCGTCGCGATGGTCCGTTTCCTCCACTGGCTCGAGCGAGAGACGCCGAAGCGAAAGCTGACCGAGATCTCCGCCGCCGACAAGTTGGCCGCAATCCGCTCGGAGGGCGAACTCTTCCAGGGACTCAGCTTCCGCACCATCTCCGGCTACGGCGCGCACGGCGCCATCATCCACTACTCGGTCACGCCGGAGACCGACATCCCGCTGGAGCCGAAGGGAATCTATCTGGTCGACTCCGGGGCGCAGTATCTCGACGGCACGATCGACATCACCCGGACCGTGGCGATGGGCAAGGGGATCACGAAGGAGCAGCGCGATCGATTCACGCGCGTGCTCAAGGGGCACATCGCCCTCGCGCGCGCCAAGTTCCCTGCCGGCACGCGCGCGCTGCGGCTCGATACGCTGGCGCGGATTCCCCTCTGGGAGGCCGGCCTCGACTACAACCACGGGACAGGACACGGCGTCGGCGCCTACCTCAACGTGCACGAGGGACCGCAGTCGATCAGTCCGTGGCGTGATCAGCAGCACCCGATCGAAGAGGGGAACATCTTCTCGAACGAGCCCGGCTACTACGAACCGGGTGTCTATGGGATTCGCATCGAGAGTCTGATCGTGGTGCAGCGCGACGCCGCGCTCTCGAACGGGCTGCCCTGGTACGGCTTCGAGACGATCACGATGTGCCCGATCGACACGCATCTAATCGAGAAGTCGTTGATGAACAAGGAAGAGGTGAGCTGGCTGGACGACTACCACCGCCAAGTCTTCCGCACGCTGTCGCCGCATCTCCAGAAGGCCGATCGGGAGTGGTTGAAGTCAGCCTGCAGCGCGTTGTAGGTCGATGGTAGATTTCTTCGCCCACCGCTGGGTTTCCGCCGCCATCGTCCTCCTCGGGTCGATCGCCCTCGGCTATGTCTTCCGTTTCGTCTTCGTGCGAAAACTGAGAGCGGTCTTCGCCAAGACCGCGACCGATCTCGACGACTTCTGGCTGGCCGCCACCCAGTGGCACCTCCTCTATTGGTGCATTCTGGCGGGAACAGTCGTGGCCGCCCGCGTCGCCCCGATCCCGGACAAGACGGTCAACGTCATCGACCGGATCGCGGCGGTCGGGATTGTGTTGTCGCTCGCCTTCGCCGGATCGTCGCTGGCCACACGCTTCCTCGCCCGCCACGCGGGGAACGATCACGCCGGCATCGGCACGACGAGCCTCATGCAGAACGGGATTCGCGTCGCGATCATCGCGATCGCGGGGCTGCTCGTGCTGCAGAACCTCGGGATTTCGGTCACGCCCGTCCTGACCGCGCTCGGCATCGGTTCGCTCGCCGTCGCGCTCGCGTTGCAGCCGACCCTCTCGAATCTCTTCGCCGGCGTGCACCTCGCGGTCAGTCGGAACATCCGCGTCGGCGACTTCGTGCAGCTCGAGCAAGGTTCCCGCGGCTACGTCGAGGACATTGGATGGCGCGAGACCCGGCTCCGGGAGCTGCCGGACAACTTCATCACCGTCCCCAACGCCCGTCTCGTCGACATGATCGTGACCAACTTCAGCGCGATCACATCCGAGCAGGGAGTGCAGGTCACCCTCGGCGTTTCTTACGAGTCCGACTTGGATCTCGTCGAGCGCGTGACCCTGGAGGTCGCCCGCGACGTCCTCGCGAACGCGGCCGGCGCAGTGAGAGAACACGAGCCGTCCCTGCGCTTCACCGCGTTCGCCGACTCCGCCATCACCATGGTCGTGAACCTCCGCGTCCACGAGTTCACCGATCGTTTCTCGGTGACGCACGAGTTCATCAAACAATTGAAAGCCCGCTTCGCGGCGGACGGGATCGAGATTCCGTATCCGCAGCGGGTGGTGCGGGTGATCGGTGATCCCGTTGCGCCCGTCGGACCGGGCGCGGCGTGAGCGACGTCTTCTTCAGCGTCTTGTCGTGCATGCCTCCCAAATGTCCGGAGTTCCCCGGATCCGCTTTGCGCGGAGACTCGGATGGAAGGCACGGCCAACATGGCCGCCCCCTCTATGCCCACAGCCGGACTTCCAACCACCTTCAAATCATGGACATTCAACGCGGTTCGCGATACCGCGCCTTGATCTCGCCCCAGCTCGACTCTTGGGTCGGAACGGGATCGTCGCACGGCAGGGGCTGGCAGAGCGTCCCATCCCCGTGGTAGCAACCGGAGAACATCTCACAGACGATCGATGTCACGATCAAACACTCGTCTCCGCAGAACAAACAACATGCGCCTCGGGGCGCCGGGTCCAGTAGCGCGGCATCATGCTCGACGGCCGGCTTCCATCGCGTCGGCAGCAGCCGTTCGATCTCCTCGACGGTCGTGGCTTGCGGCAGCTCGCTCAGCAGGTGGCACAGGTATCGATAGGGTTCCAGCCCGTTCGCCTTCGCCGTCTCGATGATGCTGTAGAGATTCGCGCTCGCTTCTGCGCCTCGAACCGTGTCGAAAAAAGAGCCAATTCTTCCTTCCGACCACAAAGGGGCGGATCGCATTCTCGATGCGGTTGTTGTCGATCTCGAGACGCCCGTCCTCGACGCAACGACTCGGCGCAAGCGTCCCATTCGACCACCGAGATCGGCGCGTCATACGAGATGCCGAAGACCGCGCCCTTCAGACGAGGCGCGCTCTGGGCGGGGAAGGCCGCGAGGATGGTGACGAGCGTGGGACCGAGGCTCACATCCCGTCGAGTCACTCCATCCTCGCACGCCGGAAGCGCGCGGCCTGCCCGCAGTAATCCAGCGCCCCGGCTGTATAGACGAGCTGTTGGTTCCAGTGGACGATCAACGCGCCGTGTGCGTTCGGACCCGCCTTCGCGGTCGTCGCGCCCAACATCGGGACGAACGACACGAGAGCGACCAAGACGGCGGCGGCCGCTGCAGTGAACGGAACTCTTGGCGACATCCTGGAGCCCTCAGCTGTTTTTTGTGTCTTCAATTGCGGTAGCGCTGCTTGATGAGACCCCAACTCGACTCTTCGGTCGGGACCGGTCCGCCGCACTGCGACGCGTCGCATCGAGTACCGTCGCCGCCGTAATCGCCGCCCCCATCGTCGCAGTCTCGGTAGGTCATTTCCTGACACGAGCCGTCGGGGAGACAACAGAGTCCCAAGTAGGGATAACAGGGATCCGCGTTGCAGTTCGAGCCGGGTCCGAGGAAGTAGTGACAGGTCGGGATCGCGTCACACTCGGCTTGACTCATGACCACGCACGTCGGTGAGCAATCGGTGCAGCACGCGCCGATCAGCGAGTCCGGGCAGGGGTCCGGATCGCACGTCGTCCCGATCCCCAGGAAGAAGCCGTCCGTCGCTTCGCACGTCTCGGGGGTCGCGGTCACACACGTCCCTACGTAGTAGCAGCAGGCGCCGGGTTCCGTCGGGCAAGGCGCCTGTCCGAGTTGTTGGAATCCGAAGCTACCGAGCCCCGCGACCGGATCGACGATCGACGGGATCGAATCGTCCGCGAAGTTGGCGCCGTGCCCCGGATAGGGCCCGAGCACGAGTTCTTCGACGACGTTGAAATCGGGTTCCACCGCGAACCAATAGACCTCGGTCACTCCGCCGGTCTGAACCTCGTTCCAGACCAACGCCGCACCCGACCCCGCGTCAGGCCAATCGACCGTCGACAACTCGAACTCGGCGCAAGGACCCCAGCCCAAGATCGCGAGACAAGCTCCGTAGTCGATCCCGAACTCGACCGCCTTGAGGCGCGGCGAAGCGAACGGATGGAAGGCCGCGAGCACGTGCACGACCGTGGGCGCGCCGAGAAACGTACTCGTGACCGCTTGATCGCAGGAGGGCAGTCCACTCTCGCCGCAGTAGTCGGCGTCATCGTCGGTGTAGACGATCGCCGGATTCGCGTGGAGGATCAGAACCCCTCCCGCATTCGAGCCGGCGGCGGATCGATCCGCATCTCCGAACGGCCACTGCGATCCGGTCGGTCTCGGGACTTCCCGCCCGCGCTCGCCCTCCGCCACCCCGCGGCCGTTGCAGGGCTGCGGGCAGGCGTCCGGTTCGCAGGCCGTCGCCTCGCCGAGGAAGACTCCACCGTTGTCGCCGCAATAGATCTCGGTGCGCACCTCGCAGATGCCGCTCGGGAAACAGCAAGCGCCTCCGAGAGGACAGGCGCCCGGCTCGCAGACCGTGTCCGCTCCGAGGAAACCGCCGGAGGCCGCGGCGCAGTCGAGCAGCGTCCGCACTTCGCAGACTCCAGTCTTCAGGCAACACGCCCCATAGATCTGGGGACAGTTGTTGGGCTCGCAGTTCGTGAAGGCGCCGAGATAGTTCCATCCATCCGCTCCGCACTCCGCCTCGGTCGCCGACACGCAGGTTCCGGTCGCGGGATCACAGCAGGCGCCGAGCGGTGGCGGGCAAGGATTCGGAACGCAATGGGTGAAGGGGCCGAGCCACACGCCGAGTTGTAGATCGCACTCGGCTGCGGGGAGCTCAGTGCAGGTTCCGATCGGCAGACAGCAGGCGCCCGCCGGCTGCAGACACGGATTCGGCGCGCACACCGTGTCGACTCCGAGATAGACGCCGCCGGCATCGTCGCAGGCATCCGGCAGGAGCATCTCGCAGGCGCCGGTCGGCTGACAGCACGCGCCTGGAACGGGCGACGGACAGGGCAGCGAGCCGTCTTGGAAGAAGCCGAACGATCCGTAGAACTCCACCTCGTCGAGTTGCGACGGTACGGAGTCATCCGCGAACATCCCGCCCTGGGTCGGGTGCGGCGTCACCGCGAAGAACGCCGGGACGAGGCTCGGATCGGCGACGGCGAACCACGCGCACTCCACCAACCGCGTCGACTGCGGCTCGTCCCACACGAGGCCCACCCCCGACCCGGCAGCCGGCCACTCGCCGGTCGGCAAGACGAAGTCCGCGCAGGCTCCCCAATCGAGCAGTTCGACATCTGCGCTGTAATCGACGCCGAAGGTCGCGCCCCTCAATCGAGGCAGACTCCCCTCTGGAAACGCCGCGAGGATCGTGATCACTTGCGGGCTCGAGCTCTCGTCGGGGTCAGCGCGGTGTGACCGCGTCCGCGCACGCCGAGAGCGCCGACAGTCCGCAGTAGTCGACGCCGTCCGTATAAACGAGCTGTTCGTTCCAATGGACGATGAGCGCGCCGTGCGCATGGGGTCCGGCCAGACTCCGCGTCGCGCCAAGGGAAAGGGCGACGAGGGTCAGTGCCGCGGTCCCCGTCAGCTTCAGCTTCAGCGGCAGCGGCAGCGGCAGGAGTGAAATCGAGCGGGGATGACAGCGCGCGACGGACATGGCCACCTCCTCCGGCCCGCGCAGGCGGAACGGAAATCGGGGAACGAGACTCACCTGGAGAAGCGGGGGGCCGTCACGCTTCAGGCGGCGGAAAGTCTAGCCCCCAGTCGAATCCCGGCCAAGTTTCTTGATCCGACGATTCGCGGCAGTCGAGCAGCGCAGTCGAGAAGCGCAGCGGGAGAGTCGCGTCTACACCCGCGCGCGGCGGGCCGCGATGAACGACTGCACCGCCAACACGATGTAGACGAGGCAGATGACGGCCATGGCCGATTGCACGCCGACGGCGAGAGGGCGCTCGACTTCGCCGCCGGAGAGGAGGGCCGGCAGCTTCATCAGTCCGCGAGCGGAGCCCAGGAAACCGAGCAGGGCGATCACGACGGCGCCGTGCATGGAGTGCTTGCGGAAGCGCGGGCTGAGCGCGAGTCGACCGAGGATGACCAATGGAAATCCGAAGTAGGTGGGAATGAGCGCGGTCTTGCTGGCGCCGTCGGCCATCAGGTACCCGACGATGCCGAGCGCTACGAGGATGTAACCGAAGATGATCGTGAGGTGCGGCATCGAACGGGTTTCCCTTCTAGTTCAGTGCAAGTCGCGCCGTTTTACTGACATCGCTTCGGAGGCCAGCGGACTCACGGCATGTCGGGGATGATGAGATCGACGCGGCGGTTCTTGGCGCGTCCGGCGTCGGTGGAGTTGTCGGCGACCGGATTCGTCATGCCGAAGCCGTCGTAGACCATCCGCCCGGCGTCCACGCCCTGCGAAGAGACGAACTCGTAGACCGCCTTCGCGCGTCGCCTCGAGAGATCCAGGTTGTAGTCCGGCTTGCCGACGTTGTCGGTGTGACCCTCGACTTGGATCTTCATCTCGGGAAACTGCCCGAGGATGGTCGCCACCTTGACCAGGTTGAACTCGACGTCGCGTTTCAGCGTCGCCTTGTCGAAGTCGAAGAGGATGTCGGCCAAGCTCACGATCGTGCCGCGCGCATCGCGCGTGATGGTGGCGAACTTACCCTGCAAGGAGGCGAGCGCGTCGTACAACTCGGTCTGCTTGCGCGCCGCGTCGAGGCGGGCTTGCTCGAGTTGGCCCCGCAGATCGGTTTGGAGGCCCCGCTCCAGCTCTAGGGTGGCGCGCAGCGCTTCGTCGCGCCGGGCGCTATACGCGCCGACGACGGCCGGCGCATCGTCGCACCGCTGATCCGCGCGAGCCTCGGCCGAACGCGCCTGGATCTCTTCGATCGTGCGCCCGGCGAGATAGGTCGGCTCCGCCTTCTGCGGTTCCTTGATCTTCGGGTCATGCAAGAGCGAGAGCGCCGCGTCGAAACGCGACTCCAGGTCGGCGGTCGGAAGATCGAGCCCCTTCGCTTCGGCCAACGCGGTGCGCCAGACCTGGCTCAGGTCCCCCGCCGGCAAGTTCGGCGGGTCGGTGTTCTCCAGGGAAAACGGTCGATCGGCGTCCGCGGATTCGGACGCATACGCCTCGCCAGGATCCTCGCGCGGAACGACCGAAGTCGAGCGACCGGAGATGCGTTCGGTCTGCGTCAGCCCTCGCATCGCTTCATCCCACTGCTGGCGCGCCTCGCCGATCCGGCCGGAACACTCCGCCGCCTTCACCTCGGCCCGCCGCGCCCGGGCCGCCGCGAGCGCCAAACGAGCGTCGGCCACGGCGCGCGTGAGGAGCGGCTGCGCATCGACCTCCTTGCGGTCGGCCTGGAGCGCCTCCGCCCTCGCGTACTTCTCTTCGCCCGCGGCCAGCACGAGCGAAGCGGGCGGCTGCGGATCGAGCGCTCGCGTGTCGCGACGCAGATACTCGAACTGCTGCGAGAGCGGGCCGAGGTCGGGTCGCGCTCCTCCACACCCGACGGCGAAGACGATCCCGGTCAGGATCGAAAGGTGAAGGATCGCGACGATCGAATTCTTCGGTGAGCGAGGACCACGCATGTCGCCTCCTTGGCTGCGGTCAGATTCTCCGGTCCACTCTACAGGCGTCGCGGCGGGCTGTCGTTCCAGGATGGATTGACCAGACTGGTGAGGACGTGGTCTTCCCAGACTCCGTTGATCCGCAGATAGCCGCGCGCCAGTCCTTCGCGTTCGAAGCCGAGCCGCGAGAGCACGCGGGCGCTCCGGTCGTTCCTCGGCATGTAGTTGGCCATGATCCGGTGCAGATCGAGCGGGCCGAAGGCGTAGGCGATCGCGCCGCGCAACGCCTCGGTCATGTATCCCTTTCCCTGGGACGTCTCGGCCAGCGAGTAGCCGAGATAACAGAACTGCGCCACGCCGCGAACGATCGAGGTGAACGACGCCGTTCCATGCACGCGCATCCGATCCATGCGATCGAAGAGCGTCAATCGGACCGCGAGATCCTGGCGGCACTCCTCGTGCGCAGTGTGGATCTTGTCGCGCCAGTAGTCGACGCTGTCGATGGCAGGATCGCGCGTCGGACTCCACGCCTGCAAGAACTCGGCGTTGACGCGGTGGAAGTCGCGGATCAACTCCGCTTCATCCCGCCTCGGGATGCGCAGCACCAGCCGCTCCGTGACCAGCTCCGGTGACGGCCTCAGCGGAATCCGCCCCGTCGCCACCGGACCCGGAACCAGCGGAAGACTCATCGCGCTTTCCGCCGCGGACCGCCGCCGAGGATCCCGGACTTCGAGGCGAGGAACCAGCGGTCCAGCCACTCCAAGACTTCTCCGTACCAGTGCCGGCTGTTGCGCGGCTTGAGGATCCAGTGATTCTCATCCGGATAGCAGATGAAGCGCGCCGGCAGGCCGAGCGCCTTGTAGGTGTTGTAGCAGGTGAGCGCCTCGCCGTACGGCACTCGGTAGTCGAGTTCCCCATGGATGATCAGCATGGGAGAGCGGAAGCCCTTGGCGTGACGCACCGGGTTGTAGCGATCGAGGCCCTCCAGGTCGCCCCAGAGCGCGCCCCCGAAGGCGTGGCCGTCGTCTTGGGTGATGTCGCTGCCGAGCTGCCCGTGCAGATCGGCGACGCCGGCGTGATTGACGATGCAGGTGAAGCGATCGGTCTGCGACGCAATCCAACTCGCGAGGTATCCGCCGTAGGAGCCGCCGGTCGCCGCCATCCGCGTGGGGTCGACCAGACCCTGTGCGATGAGATGATCGGTCGCCGCCATGATGTCCTTGTACGGTTGATCCCCCCATCGACCCAGGATCGACGAGGTGAACTTCTGACCCCAACCGGTCGATCCGTGGAAGTTGACCAACGCCGCGCGATACCCCGGCGCGACGAACGTCTGCGCGTTCCAGCGCCAGGTCCAATCGTCGTTGAACGCGCCGTGCGGACCCCCGTGGATCAGATGAACAAGAGGAAGCCGACGCGCCGCGCGTCGACTTCCTCTTGTTTCCTCACGAGCAGACGGCGGGTGCACCACCCACATTTGGATCGAGCGCCCTTCGGCGCCGATAAAGTACTGTTCCTCTACTTCACCAATCGCCAACTGACTCATCCCCGGATCCGTAAAACCACTGACTTCGCGCAGACGCGAAGTCCGTGCATCATAACTACATATCTCCGGCGGCGCGCTCAGCGAAGCCCGCGTGTAATACAGTCGATTCCCCCCCAGCCGCGGCGCGCAGAGTCCGCCCCCACGCACCACCCGCTTCGGCTTCACCTCCGCCGGGCGTTTCACCGCGCGGACCAGGTCGAAACTGAAGAGACAGCTCCGACCGCGATCATCCGCTTGTACATAGATCGTTCGGCTGTCCGGTCCGACCACCCACGACACCGCCGTGCGGTCCCACTCCTCGGTCAAGACATGGTGTTGGCGGAGCTTTCTGTCATAGACCGAAATGCGCTGCTTGTCGGCCCAGAAGTCCCACCGACGCTTCATGCCATAGACGATCCAACGTCCATCGGGCGAGTAGCACGGATTGCCCGCATCCGCGATCCCCTTCGGAGTCAGATCGCGCACCGGCGGGGCTTTCACTTCGGGATCGAGCTTGACCGGGACTTTCACACTGAACATGCCCCAGAGGACCGGGTCGTACGGGGGATCGACGCGGCAGGCGGCGAACGCGATCTCGCGGCCGTCGGGAGCGATGCTGTATTGGCCGGTCGCGTCCATCGGGTCGAACCAACGCTCCGAATCGGGAGTGAGGTCGACGAGGGTCCGCGTCGCCAGGTCGAGCGCGAAGATATGGTGGACCATCCCCTCGGTCAGCCACTTGTCCCAATAGCGATAGACGCGGTCCTCGGTCACGTGCGCCTTGACCGGATCCTCGGCCCGCTGCTTGGCCCACTTCGCCGTCTCATCGATCGTCCGCGCGACGCGGTAGACCGGCGCGATGAAGGCGATCCGCTGGCCGTCGGGGAACCACCGCGGGTCCTCGGCCCCCAGCGGAAGATCGGTCAGCCGCTCGGGCTCACCCCCCTCCAACGAGAGCAGGTGGATCTGCGGCTTGTCGCCGTACTTCGGAGAGCTCGCGTGCTTGCCGACGGCCGAGCCGTGCTTGCGCACGAAGAGGATCGATCGACCGTCGGGGCTCACCGCCGGCTGCGAACTGGAGACGCCGGCGCCCGTGAGCGGTCGAGCCGGATCCTTCGCGTCGCCATGCCCGGCGCGGCGCGCGTCGGCCGGGATCATCCAGAGGCGGGTCGTTCCGAGGTTCGTCTCCATCGAATACCGGGTCACCGGCACGATCACGAACTGACCGTCGGGGGACGGGGCGGGCATGCCGACCCGCGGCAGAGCCCAGAGTTCATCGACGGTCATCGGGCGCTTGTCCATGCGTCTCCTCTCAGAAACCGCTCCAACCGGGTGCGCACTTCGGGCCAGTCCTCCGCGATCACCGAGTAATAGACCGTATCGCGGACACGTCCTGTGTCGCAGATCATGTGGCGCCGCAGCGTACCCTCTTCGCGGGCGCCCAGGCGAGAGATGGCGGCGCGAGAGCGCGCGTTGAGCGCATCCGTCTTCCATTCGACGCGCTGCAGTCCGAGTGTCTCGAACGCGTGCCGCATCTGGAGGTACTTCGCCTCGGTGTTGACCGGCGTGCGTTGGCGGGACGGCGTGATCCAGGTCCAGCCGATCTCGACGCGACGATGCTTCGCGTCGTAATTGCCGAATCGGGTGGCTCCGAGCGCCTCGCCCGTCGCTCGGTCGAGCGTCACGAACGGCATCGCGACCCCGCGTTTCCGGTCGGCCAACGCCGACTCGACCTCAGCCCGCATCTCGTCCGGGGTCGAGACCCGCATCGGCGTCCACTCCCAGAGCGAAGGTTCGAGTCCGATCGCGGTCAGCGCGGGCAGATGTTCGAGGGTGAGCGGTTCGAGTCGCACATAGCAACCCTCCAGGGCGATCGGCGACAGCGGAGGATGGTTCATGGCGCGTGACTCTGGCCGGGGGCCGGCGTCGGCGCAACCCGCGGGTTGTGGAACACTCCTCGGCGCTGCTAACCTACTGTCCCGTCGTGGCATCCCAAAGTCCTTTCTTGTTCGGAGCGCTGCAGAACCCCTGGCGGACGCGACCCGCGATCGCGCTTCGACAAGTGTTGCGGGACGGGTATGACCGGCGGGGCCTCCGGTCCGATCTGATCGCGGGAACGATCGTCGGGATCGTCGCCCTTCCTCTCTCGCTCGCGCTCGCCATCGCCTCGGGCGTTCCCCCGCAACATGGTCTCTACACGGCCATCGTGGCGGGCGCCGTCATCGCCGCGCTCGGCGGCTCGCGCGTGCAGGTGTCCGGACCGACCGCCGCGTTCGTCGCCGTGCTCGCTCCCATCGCCGCGCAGTACGGGACCAGCGGGCTCCTCATCGCGACGACCATGGCCGGCGTGATCCTGCTGCTGATGGGCGTGTCCGGATTGGGCGGCATGGTCCAGTACATCCCCTATCCGGTGACCAGCGGATTCACGGCGGGGATCGCGCTCGTGATCGCCACGCTGCAGGTGAAGGACTTCCTCGGACTCCAAGTAGCCAACCTGCCGCCGCATTACCTCGAGCGATGTTGGGCGTTGATCGGCGCACTGCCGACCGCGCGATGGCCCGAGATGGCGATCGGCGCGCTCACGCTCTTCACGTTGATCTATTGGCCGAAGCTGAATCGCAAGGTCCCCTCGCCGCTCGTGGCGCTCGCCCTGGCCGCCGTCGCCGCGTTCGTCTTGCGACTCGCGCGGCCCGACCTCGCGGTCGACACGATCCAGACACGCTTCAGCTATCTCGTGGATGGCGTCGTGCGCCACGGCATTCCTCGGCTCCCGCCGATGCCGAGTTTTCCCTGGGCTTGGCCCGGACCCGACGGACAACCGCTGGACCTCTCTCTCGCCCTGGTGCGAGCCCTGGCGCCTGCGGCCTTCGCCATCGCCATGCTGGGGGCGATCGAGTCGCTGCTCTCGGCGGTCGTCGCCGCCGGCATGACCGGGCAGACCCACGATCCCGACGCGGAGCTGATGGCGCAGGGATTCGGCAACATCGCCGCGCCGTTCTTCGGCGGCATCGCCGCCACCGGCGCCATCGCTCGAACCGCCACCAACGTCCGTTCCGGCGCGCGCTCCCCCTTCGCCGCGATCTTCCACTCGGTCTTCGTGCTCCTGGCGGTGGTCTTCCTCGCGCCGCTCCTCGGGTCTCTGCCGATGGCCGCACTCGCCGCGCTCCTCTTGGTTATCGCCTGGAACATGAGCGAGATCCGACATGTGCTGCACTCACTCCGCGTGGCGCCTTCCAGCGACTCGCTCGTGCTCGTCGCCTGCTTCGGACTCACCGTCATCTTCGACATGGCGATCGCCGTCACCTTCGGCGTCTTGCTGGCCTCGCTGCTCTTCATGAAGCGGATGGCCGATGTCTCCGCCATCAGCCTGGTCGGGCCGGGGCATCCGTCGCTCCCCGCCGATCTGCCCAAGGGGATCCTCGTCTACGAAGTGACCGGCGCGCTCTTCTTCGGCGCCGCGCAAAAGGCGATGAGCACGCTGCGGACCGTGCAGGCCGGCGTCAAAGTCGTCGTGCTCGATCTCCGCAGGGTGTCGGCGATCGACGCCACCGGCCTCGTCAATCTCGAGTCGGCGCTGGGCAAGCTGGAAGCGGTCGGAGTGCGCGTGATCATCGGCGGACTCCAACATCAGCCGGCGCGCGCGCTGGCCAAGGCGGGTTGGCGCAGGAAAGACGGAAGTCTCGATGTACACCTGTCGTTCGAACGGGCGATCGAGCAGGCCAAGCAGATCGTTGCGCCGGTCATCGCGCCCCTCGTCGCCGCGTTGCTGCTCGGCGGCGGCGTGCTCTCGGTGCGGGCCGAGAGCGGGATCGACCCTGCGCGTCTCTATCCGCGGCAGTATTACCCGGGCGTCGCCGATTCGAGCGCGGCGGCCGGCATCCAACTGCGTCCCGGGGATGCCTCCGCAGAGTTGCTCCTCCCGCTCACCGCTTCCGGTGGCTCGATTCGCGGCCAACTCTTCGTCGAGGCGCCCGGCGGCTCGACGCCGGCGGCCGGCGTGTTGGTCGAAGCGCTGGCGGGAACATTGCGCAGTCAGACCCTGACCGACGCGCAGGGTCGGTTCGTCGTCCAGGGAGTCCCGTCCGGATCCGCTCACATTCGCTATGCGGGCGACTCCTACCTCTCGACCAACAAGGGAACGCGCGCGGTCTTCCATCCCGGATGCCCGACACCCGGCGATTGCGTCGACTCGGCGCAGGCCGAGGTCGTCTCCGTAGTCGACGGCGAAGAAACTGTGCTGGCGGTCGCGGGAGTCACACTCCGCGGTGCGCGCGTGGGCGGTCGGGTCACGGCGGACGGCCAACCGGCCGCGGACTTCGCGGTGCTCGTCTCGGACGACGCGCAACACCAGTGGATCGCGCGCACCGACGCGACGGGGCGCTATCTCCAAGCGGGATTGCCCGAAGGCGCCTACCACGTTCTGGTCGACGCGTCCGGCACCGACTTCGTTTCCGAATATGCCGGCGGGGCGCGCACGCGCGAGCTGGCCGAGCCGATCGTGCTGCTCGAAGGCGACGCGCGCGCCGACGTCGACCTCCAATTGGATCTCGGCGGAACGATCCTCGGTGTCGTGCGCGAGGAGGGAACTGGCCGTGCGCTGGTCGGAGCGGAGCTGATCGCGACCGAAACGACGACCGGCGCGCAGGCCGCCGCGTCGACCAACGATCTCGGCCTCTACTCGATCCGCGGTTTGAGCTCAGGGAGCTATCGCGTCTACAGCCCGACCATCCGCGAGTACTACCCGAGCGGCGCCGATCCCTCGGGCGCACGCGCAGTGCGCGTCATCGAGCCGACGACCGTTTCGAACATCGATCTCGAGGGGATCCCGGAGGGGGCCTGTCGCCTGGCGCCCCCGAATCAGAGCCACATCTTCGGCACGATCGAAGCGGCCTTCGACGAGATGCTTCGCGCCACGATCATCGCCGAGAGCGACGAGGACACCGTGCGCTTGGTGGTGGAAGCGGCCGGCGAGTACGTCGTCCCCTGCCTGCGGCCCGCCGCCTACATCGTGCGCTTGGAGCCGGAGGGTCCGTACCGAACGCAGTACTACGACGAGGTCAACGACCGCAGTGACGCGACGACGCTGCAGGTCACGATCCCGCCGGACACCCTCACGCGGGTCCGGTTCAGACCGGAGGCGTCGGTCGTCCTGCGCGGTCGTGTGGTCGATGGGAGTTCGGGCTCGCCGCTGGCCCGCGTTGTCATCTGGGCCCGCGAGGACAGCTCGGGCGCCTTCGCCGCCGCCGAGAGCGAAGCGGACGGGAGCTTCTCCCTGAGCCGCCTTCCCGATGGAACCGGACTTCCCGCCGGACTCTGGCGCGTGCGCGCGGAATCGACGGTCGTCGTGTCGGACGAACTGACGCCGATCCTCCAACCCGCCTTCGAGGCGCGCGCGCTCGCAGAGGGCGGCATCGAGTTGCGTTGGACTCTCGAGTCGAGCCTCACTTGGTTGCTCCAGATCGATCGGCTCGGCCAGGAGTCGGCCGATGATCTGACGCGCATCGCATCGTCGTTGGACGCGGCGCAGATCGAATCGTGGGTCGATCGCCCCGGCGTCGGCACGCACCGCTACCGATTGACGGCGACGACGAGCACCAACCCATGGGGACCCCCGCTCTCGATGGAGGCGTGGTCCGATCCCCTCACCCTGCCTTCCCCGTTCGCCTCGCCTGCCGACGGACTGGTGCTGCGTCCCAATCCAGCGCTGGGCGGTCAGGAGCTGCTCTATGCGTTCCCCGCCGGAGGGGCCAAGCTGCTCCGATTGTTGAACGCCGCCGGAAGAGAGGTCGCGCGCGTCGACTGGCCGGCCGGAGCGAGTTCGATCGCGTGGCGCGCGCTCGACGCGACGGCGCAGCCGCTTGCGGCCGGCGTCTACTTCGCGCAACTCCGAGATCCGCTCGGGGCAGTTTCTTCGACCCGGCTCGTCATCGTGCGAGGGACGCCATGAATCCGAGCGAAGTGCTCGATCAACTGCGCCGCATCCTCTTGTTGGCGGCGGGCGGTCGCAAGCCGAACCGGCGAGCCGCCGAGGAGGACCCGACCCAATTCGATCTCTTCGCTTCGAACGGAGAGACGACGGCGCCTGCCTCGCCGCCCGCTCGCAGCGATGAACCGCTCCCCGAGGAGCTGCACGAGCGGATCCACGCGCTCGGCGTCGAGTTGATCGCGCTGCTCCAGATGGAAGGCGCGGGGCTCGTCCCCTCACCGGTCGCTCGCGCGCGCCAACGACGCCGCCTCGGCGGGAGCCCGGCCACGCGCCTCTTGGAAGAATGGTCCCGTACCCCCGCTCTCGATGAGTCGCGATGGTCGTTGGGGGAACCGGCGCCTTCGCGCGAGGAGGCGTACACGCAGGGACTCGGGCGCGCACGCGCGTTGGCGGAACGACTCGACCTGACACGCAGCGAGGTCGAGGAGATCGTGCGTCGGCTGTTGCCATTGGCGCTGAAAGCCGAACCGCAGGATGATCTCCCTGGATTGGTGCACGGACATGGACTGCGTCACTGCCTGGTGCGGAGCACCCGCGGACGCCCGGCCTTCCGCGCCGACCGCACGCGCAGCCGCGGCAACGGCATCCTCTACACGCCGCTCGTCCTGACCGATTCGATCGCCCGAGCGGTCCTCGACCCCGCGCTGCTCTCGCCGACCGCCCGGAAGGCCGATCCCGCGAACTTCTGCCTCGTCGACCCGGCTTGCGGCAGCGGACAGTTCCTCCTCGCCGCGGTCGGACGCATGCTCGCCGCGCGCGGCGACGCGCCCGGCGAACGGTCCGAACCGAGCGCGCGCCTCTCCGTCTTCCGCTCCATGCACGGACTCGATCTCGATCCGCGCGCGGCCTGGATCGCGGCGCACAACCTGTCGCTCATGGCGGTGCGCCTCGCCGACGACGATCCGCTGGCGACCGACGCGGCGCTGGGCGCCTCCTATCCGTATCTCCTCGGGGATCGGATCCAGGTGGGCAACGCGCTCTCTTCCGAGCCGAGCACCTTCTCGGCGGGATTCCGTTGGGAGCGGAGATTCCCCCACGTCTTCGAGCGCGAAGCGCCTGGCTTCGATGTGGTCCTCGGCAATCCCCCGTGGATCAGCTATGGACTGCGCGATCGCGACGGGGCCGGAGAAGAAGAGCGCACCTACTACGAGCGCCTCTATCCGGCCGCCGCCCAGTACAAGCTCTCGCTCTATCCCCTCTTCATCGAGCTGGCGTTGCGGCTCTGTCGGCCCGGCGGGCACCACGGCTATCTCGTGCCCGACTCGCTCCTCTCGGGGCACCATTTCTCGCGCATCCGAGAGCTGCTGCTCGAAGAGGCCGATTTGCTGGAACTCTCGCTGCTCGAGTCGGCGCCGTGGCCCGGCGCGAGCACCGGCTTCACGCTGTTCTATTCCGCGCGTAAGAAAGGGGGCTCGCTGCCGCCTCCGATGCATGTGCGCAATCGCGTCTTGCAGTTGGCGCGCGGGAACGACGACGAGGAGACCACCGCGCGCGCCGTCGGACCCGAAGTGTTGGTCCCGCTGGAGCGCTATCAACACGGCAACCCGATGCGGATCTATCGCGAGCCGGAGGAGCTCGAGTTCATCGACCGCATGGAGCGCTCACCGCTTCGCTTCCGCGATGTGGCCTGGACCTACTCGGGATTGATCGCGCGCCACGGACAGAAGAGCGTGCAGGCCGACGCGCCGCGCTCGACCTTCGAACTGCGCGACGCGCGGGGCGCGTTGGTCTACGTCTCACAGGATGCGCTCCGGCATTGGCGCCCGGCTCTGCTCAGCGGCGCCGAGGTGATGCCGTACCGCGCGCTGCCGCGCGGCGGCTATCTCTATCTACCCGAGGCGCGCGAGAACCTGACTGTGATCTGGAAGAGCGGCTTCGACCTCGAGCGTTACCGCCAGTCGAAGATCCTCTTGCGCCAGACGGGCGACCGGCTGATCGGCGCGGTCGATCGCGAAGGGCTCTATTGCCTGAACAATCTGCATCTAATCGGCAGCAAGACCTCGCCGCGCATCCCGCCGCTCCTCTTGTTGGGCGCGCTCGCGAGTGAACCGCTGCAGCGGATCTATCGGATCTACTCGCCCGAGGTCTCGCGTCCGCTCGCGCAGGTCGACCTCGAGATCGTGCTCTCGCTCCCCTATCCCGTGGATGGCGAGGGGCAGCCGATCGGGGCGGGACCGTGGCCGGCGCGGAGTCACCCGCCGGCGCGCCGTTGGACTCGACAGCTCGATCGGTGGGTGGAGCAGGGGGATCGCGATGGACTATTGGAGGGATTCGACCTGGCGCTGCGCGCCGCGGGCGAGCCCTTGGACGGCGGTCCCCTCTCGGGACGCGACGTTGCGCATCTCCTCCTCAGCCGTCTGCTCGAGCTGCGTGAGGCGAGCGCCGCGGAACCGGAAACGCCGCGTCGGTCCCGCGCGCGCGCGACCGATGCCGTCTTCCTCCAGTCGACACTGGATGGAATCTATTCGCTTCTCTTCGGTCTGACGACGGCGGCGTCCCCGCGGTGATCCCCCCCGGGCCCGGAACCCAATCGGTTTTCCGTGTTATGGTCCGGGCGGCGATCAGCACTTCATTCGCGGTTCGCTTCGCATCCACATCGAGCAAACATGCAGGAGGAATCGTCAATGTTGACGCATGATTTCGTACGGGCCGGTTTCGTCGGTCTCGTGCTCGCCGGTAGCATCTTCACCGCGCAGCCGACTCTCGCGGCGGCCGAAGCCTGGACCGTCGACGCCAGCCACTCGACCTCTCTCTTCAAGGTGCGCCACTTCTTCACGCCGGTGACCGGCCGCTTCACCGACTTCGCCGGGACGCTGAACTACGACGCGGACGCTCCGGAGAACTCCACGGTCGAGATCGTCGTCCAGGCGACGAGCATCGACACCGACAACGAAGATCGCGACAAGCACCTGCGGACCGATGACTTCTTCAACGTCGAGGCCTACCCGACCCTCACCTTCAAGAGCACGAAGGTGGCGAAGGGCGACAAGGCCGGCCAGTTCAAGGTGACCGGCGATCTCACCATTCGGGACGTGACCAAGCCGGTCACCCTCGATGTCGAAGTCCTCGGCTTCGGGCCGGACGCCTGGGGCGGCAGCCGCGGCGGATTCATCGCCTCCGGCGTCATCAACCGACTCGAGTACGGCGTGAAGTGGAACAAGGCGCTCGACACCGGCGGCGCGATGCTGGGCGACGAAGTCACGATCGACTTCGGCGTCGAGGTCATGAAGAAGAAGTCGTGAGCCCTGTGCCGAAGCGATCGAGTCCACGCGGGTCCCGAGTGAGCCCCGCGGTCCAGGTCTCCCCGGAGGAGCGCAAGAGCCTGGATCGCGAGCTCTACGCGAAGCTCTGGCTCGTCCGCCTCTTCGACGAGCGAGTGGCCACGCTGCATCGCCAGAACAAGGTGATCGGCGGCGTCTACTCGGGCGTCGGCCAAGAGGCGATCGTCGTCGGCGCGTGCCATGCGATGCAGGCGGGAGATGTGATCTTCCCGCTGCATCGCGACATGGGCGTCTTCTTGTTGCGCGGGGTCGAGCCGCGCGTGCTCATGGCGCAGATCTTGGGCCGAGCGACGGGGCTCTCCGGCGGGCGCGACTCGTTCCTCCACACGGGAGATCCGAGTCTCGGCGTCTTCGGAGCGACGAGCATGCTCGGGGCGACGCTCCCGGTCGCGACCGGGTGCGCCCAGGCCTTCAAGACTCGCGGAGAGCCGCGGGTGGCCGTCGCTCTCTTCGGTGAAGGATCGACCAGTCGCGGCGACTTCCACGAAGCGCTCAACTTCGCCGGTATCCATTCGCTGCCCGTTGTCTATATCTGCGAGAACAACCAGCTCGCCTTCTCTACGCCGCTCCATCAGCAGATGCCGGTGGAGACGGTGGCCGAGCGCGCCGATGCCTATGGTCTCCACCGCGATCGCACGCATGGCAACGATCTGAACCGCGTTCTCGACGCGGTCGAGCGCGCCCTGGAGCGAGCGCGCACCGGCCAGGGCTCGACCTTGATCGAATGCGTCACCTATCGCATCCGCGGACACAGCGAACACGATCCGGCCAAGTACCGCAGCGACGACGACGTGACCGAGTGGGCGGCGCGCGATCCGATCGAACTCTGGGAGCTCTACCTGGAGAAGCGCGGCTACGACGTCGACGCGATGCGGACCGAAGTGCAGAACGACGTGCGCGCGCGGATCGACGAAGCGGTCGAGTTCGCCGAGGCGAGTCCCTTCCCGGAACCGGAGGCGGCGCGCACCGCCATCTTCTACGGGCCCGGCGAAGGCGGCACCGGACCGATCACGGACGACAACTACGGCGCGCCGATGTTCTCCGCGCCCGCTTCTTCCGCGAACGCGGCGGCATCCGATGGCGCGGTCACCGGCGCCATCGAGAGTGCGCCCGAGGAGGAATTCACCTATCTCGAGGCGATCCGCAGCACCCTGATCTACGAGATGGAGCGCGACTCGCGCGTCCTGCTCCTGGGTGAGGACATCGCCGTCCAAGGCGGCGCCTTCGGCGTGACCAAGGGATTGCTCGAGATGTTCGGCGAGTCGCGCGTGATCGACACCCCGATCTCCGAGTCGCTCATCGTCGGTGGATCCGTCGGCGCGGCCATCATGGGGATGCGGCCCGTCGCCGAGATGCAGTTCGCCGACTTCATCTCCTGCGGCTTCGATCAACTCGCCAACAGCGCCGCCACCATGTGCTATCGCCACGCCGGCAAGATCGGCGTCCCGATGACCGTACGTTGCCCGTCGGGTGGCCGGATCCGCGGCGGCCTCTTCCACTCGCAGAACGTCGAGAACTTCTTCCTCACCGTGCCCGGCATCAAGATCGTTGCGCCCGCTACGGTCGAGGACGCGAGTGGACTGCTGCGCTCAGCGATCCACGACCCGAATCCGGTTCTCTACCTCGAGTACAAGTACCTCTATCGGCGGTTGAAGGCGCGCCTTCGCCGCGTGGCCGAAGCCGTGCCGATCGGCCAGGCGCTCCTCCGCCGCGAAGGGAAGGATGTCTCGATCGTCACCTACGGACCGACGTTGCATCTCTGTCTGGAAGCGGCCGAGCGGCTAGCGCAGGAGAACTGCTCCGTCGACGTGCTCGATCTGCGCACCGTGAAGCCCTTGGACTTCGACGCGGTCCTCACCACCGTCAAGAAGACCGGCAAGCTCGTCATCGTCCACGAAGACCGCACCTTCTGCGGCTTGGGCGCCGAGATCGCCGCGCGCATCAACGAGCAAGCATTCCAGTGGCTCGACGCGCCGATCCGACGCGTCACTACGGCCGACACGCACTACGCCTACAGCCCGCCGTTGGAGGACTCGATCCTCCCGAGCGTGGACGGCATCGTGGCGGCGGCCAAGGAACTGCAGGCGTTCTAGCGGCTCCTGCGATCGAGATCTGATTCTCGACTAGCCGAACGCCGACCGATCCGAGAGGGGAAGTTCTGTAGAACCGGCCGCAGGCCACCGATGTAGTGTTCGCGCCCGTTGTCGATCCGATCACCCGAGGGTAGGTTCTCCGCTCGATGTCCCGCCTCCTTCTCCTCCTCGTTGCGCTCTGGGTTCTCGTGGCCACCCCCGTGTTGTGCGTGGGAGGGGCGTTGCTGCATCCGTGCGAGTGCGGCGTGACGTGCGGGCATGAAGAGGTGTGCGACTCGGATCCCTGCGCGGATGTCGCCTCGCCGACGCCGACCGATGGGAAGCTGACGAAACTGACCGGGCCCACGTTGGAACCGGCGCCGCACTTCGTCGATCGCGAAACGTATCTTCCTGCCGCCGCGATTGCGGCCTACGCGAGTTGTCGAGACGAGTCTCCCAATCTCCCGCTCTTCTCCTCGTCTCTCCCTCGACTGTTGTGACCGTCCGCGGCGCGTCTCTCTGACTTCGCGCCGGTGATCTCTCTCTCGTCTACCTGACGACTCTGTCGCCACCCGGCCACCACTCGGCCGCGGTTCGGCCGCGGTCCGTTCCTCCACTGTTCGAGGGAAGTCTCATGCTGTCTCCTTGCACGCGCCGCGCGTGGGCGCTCGCGCTCATCCCAGCGGCCGCCCTCCTCTCGGCGCTGACTGCGGCCGTGCACGCCGACGAGGCGTTGTCGGAACCCGAAGGGTCGCTCTCCTTCATCGAAGTCGGAGCGCTCGTGCTCGCGCGCCATCCGTCGCTCCGCAGCTTCGACTGGGAGGTGCGAGCCGATGCGGCGCGTCGTCTCCAGGCCGACCGAAGGCTGAACCCGACGCTCGAGTTGGAGATGGAGAACTTTTCCGGACAGCTCCCCGGCGCGTCCGAGTCCGAGCTGACGCTCTCCATCTCGCAGACCTTCGAGCGTGGCGGCAAGCGATCGGCGCGTGTCGCGATCTCCGACGCCGAAGCGAAGGTCCATCGTCTCGAGTTCGAATTCGCGCGCCGAGCCGCGCTGGCGGCGACAGCGTCGCTCTATCTCGACGTCGTCGTGGCCGACCGAACGCTCGCGCTGCACGACGAGTCGGTCGCGATCGCCGAAGAGGTCCGCACCGCGGTCGCTGCGAAGACGCGAGCCGGCGCCGTCTCACCGGCGGAAGAGACGCGCGCATTGGTCGACCTCCAGCGCGCGCGACTGCGGCGGGACGAGATCGCGACAGAGCGGGAGGCGGCGCGGCGAAGCCTCGCCGCGCTCTGGGGTTCGTTGGATCCGCGTTTCACGGGGCTGACGACCCGCTTCGACAGCCTGTCGGCGCCGGTTTCAGCGGATGCGCTCGTCGGCCGTCTGGACGAGTCGCCGGCCCTCGCGCTCCAGGCGGCGAACCTAGCGTCGCGCGAGCGAGCCGTCGAGCTGGCCGATGCGGTGAAGAGCACCGACCTGACGTTGGGCGGAGGAGTGCGCCGCTTGGGAGACGCCGACGCGATCACCTTCCTCGTCAGCGCCGGTGTGGAGCTGCCTCTCTTCGGACGCAGTCCGGGAGCGGTCGAAGAAGCGCGCGCGGAAGTCGGCCGCACGGGCGCACTCGCGGCAGGGAGTCGCCTCGAGCAGAGCCTCGCGTTCAGACAGGCGCTCGCCGCCATGGCGCGCTCGCGCGAAGCGATCGAGACTCTGCGTCACGAGACGCTCCCCGCCGTCGAGCGCGTGTTCGAAGAGATCCGCCTCGGATACAGCAATGGGCGGTTCACCTACGTCGACCTGCTGGAGGCCCGCCGCGCCTGGACCGAGACGCACTTTGATGAACTCGAAGCGCTGCACGCTCACCACCAAGCCCGCTTCGAAGCGGAACAGATTCTCGGCGCGCCTCTCGGCTCGCCGTCGTTCGAGGAGGAGGAGAAGTGACCCTGCGGTTCGATCGACCCCTTTTCGCCGTTCTCGCCGCGGTCGCCTACCTCCTGGTGGCGTCCGCCTGCGGGAGCAAACCAGAAGCACACGACGACCACGACGATCACGACCACGCCGCCCATGGAGGCGAGGCGCACGAGGGCGAGGCGCACGCCGACGAAGGCCATGCCGACGAAGGTGAGGCGCACGAGGATCGCGTTACGCTCCCGCCCGAGACGCTCGCCTCCGCGGGCGTCGTCGTCGAAACAGCGGGGCCGAGGCAGCTCGACCTCACGCTCGACCTGCCGGGGGAAGTCGTCCCCAACGCGGACCGGCTCGCGCACATCGTGCCTCGGTTCCCGGGCATCGCGAAGCAAGTCGGGAAGAGCCTGGGCGATCATGTCGAGCAGGGTGAAGTGCTGGCGACGCTCGAGAGCAACGAGAGCCTCTCGCCCTACGAGGTGCGGTCGCTCATCGCCGGCACCGTGATCGAGAAGCACATCACGCTCGGAGAGTTCGTCCGTGACGACTCGGACATCTACGTTGTGGCCGATCTCTCGACGGTGTGGGTCCAGATCTCCGTCTACTCCCGCGACCTTCCCCGCGTGCGAACCGGCGCGCAGGTCGAGATTTCCGCCACGGGCGGTGAGCCCTCCGCCAGTGGCCGCATCGACTACATCGCCCCGGCGTTGGGCGAAGCGACCCGCGCCGCATCGGCGCGGGTCGTCCTCTCGAATTCGTCGCGCGTCTGGCGTCCAGGGATGTTCGTGACCGCCCGCGTCGTCGAGGAACAGACCGCTGACGTGATCGCGGTACGGAAGGGCGCCATCCAGCGATTCGAAGGCCGTGAAGTCGTCTTCGTCCAAGAGGATGGCGCCTTCGAGCCGCGTCCCGTCGAGCTCGGACGCGCCGACGGTCAGTGGACCGAGATCCTCTCCGGTCTCGCCTCCGGCGACCGGTACGCCGCTCGCGGCGGCTTCATCCTGAAATCGGAACTGATGAAGTCCGAAGCCGGCCACGACCACTGAGCGCGAGGAGCCCATCAATGCTCGAACGGATTCTCTCCTTCGCCATCGCGCAACGCTGGCTGGTCGTGTTGGGCGCGATCGGCATCGCCGCGATCGGCATCCACAACTTCACCCGTCTTCCGATCGACGCCGTGCCGGACATCACGAACGTGCAGGTGCAGATCAACACAGCGGTCTCCGCGCTCTCCCCGGTCGAAATCGAACGACGCATCACCTTTCCGATCGAGTGGGCGATGGGCGGTATGCCCGGCGTCGAGCGAGTGCGCAGCCTTTCGCGCTACGGACTCTCGCAGGTCACCGTCATCTTCGACGAAGGAACCGATCTCTACTTCGCACGGCAGCTCGTGAACGAACGGCTGCAGGAGGCGAAGGGCTCGCTGCCGCCGGACCTCGGGGATCCGGCCATGGGACCGATCTCCACCGGGCTGGGCGAGATCTTCCTCTGGACCGTCGAGGCCGAACCGGGTGCGAAGAAACCGGACGGCGCCGCCTACGATCTGACCGACCTCCGCACGCTGCAAGATTGGGTGGTGAAGCCGCAGATCAGAACCGTGCGGGGCGTGACCGAGGTCAACTCGATCGGCGGTCATGAGAAGCAACTCCACGTGCTGCCCGATCCGGCCAAACTGGTGGCGCACGGACTCACGTTCCGCGACGTCCTCGATGCGCTCGCGCGCAACAACGCGAACGCGGGTGGCGGATACATCGAGCACTTCGATGAGCAGTACCTCATCCGCTCGACGGGGTCGGTCGCGAGCATCGAGGATCTGGGAGAGATCGCGCTGCGCACCACCCACGGGGTGCCGCTGCGGATCCGCGACGTGGCCGAGGTCGAGGTCGGGCACGACCTGCGCACCGGCGCCGCCACCGAGAACGGCCATGAGGCGGTGATCGGAACCGCGATCATGCTCATCGGCGAGAACAGCCGCACGGTCTCGAAGCGGGTGGCGACCAAGATCGAAGAAGTGAACAAGTCGCTGCCCGAGGGCGTCCGGGCGCGCACGCTCTACGATCGCACCTACCTGGTCGAGGCGACGCTCCACACCGTGCAGAAGAACCTGATCGAGGGGGCGCTCCTCGTCATCGCCGTGCTCTTCTTGTTGCTGGGAAACCTGCGCGCCGCGCTCATCGTGGCGTTCGTCATCCCGCTCTCGATGCTCTTCGCCGTGACCGGCATGGTGGAGCGCAAGATCAGCGGCAACTTGATGAGCCTGGGCGCGATCGACTTCGGGATCATCGTCGACGGCGCGGTCGTGATGGTGGAGAACATCCTGAGGCGATTCGGGGAGCGACAGCATCAACTGGGTCGCGTGCTCTCCACCCAGGAGCGCCTCGAGACGTCGTTCACCAGCGCTCGAGAAGTGGCGCGTCCGACCCTCTTCGGCGTCGCCATCATCATGATCGTCTATCTGCCGATCCTCTCGCTCACGGGCATCGAGGGGAAGATGTTCCGCCCGATGGCGTCCGTCGTGCTGCTCGCGCTGGCCGGCGCGCTGCTCTTCGCCTTCACCTTCGTTCCCGCGGCAGTCGCACTCTTCCTCCGGGGCAAGGTGGCGGAGAAAGAGAATCCGGTCATGCGCGGAGCGGGACGTCTCTACGCTCCGGCGCTCGACGCGGCGCTGCGGCTCCGCTGGCTTACGGTGGGCGGCGCGCTCGCGCTCTTGCTCGTCTGTGGGTTCGTCGCGACCAAACTGGGCAGCGAGTTCATCCCCAAGCTGGGTGAAGGGGCGTTGGCGGTCCAGCCGGCGCGCATTCCATCGATCAGTCTGACCACGAGCGTGGCGATGCAATGTCGGGTCGAGAGCGCCTTGCGGGACTCGTTCCCGGACGAGGTCTCCGACATCTTCTCGCGCACCGGCACCGCCGAGATCGCGACTGACCCGATGGGTCCGAACGTCTCCGATACCTACATCATGCTGCACCCGCGCAAGCAATGGCGCCGCGCGCGCACGCAGGAGGAACTGGCCGAAGCGATGGAGCGAGTCCTCGCGCGGCTCCCGGGACAGGCCTACGAATTCAGCCAACCGATCGAGCTGCGCTTCAACGAGCTGATCTCCGGTGTCCGGAGTGACGTCGCGATCAAGGTCTTCGGCGACGATCTCGACGTGCTGACGAAACAGGCGAACGCGATCGCCCAGATCGTCGGGCGCATCGACGGCGCCGCCGACCTCAAGGTGGAGCAGACCTCGGGGCTTCCCATCCTCACGATCGAGATCGACCGCTCGGCCATCGCGCGCTTCGGACTGAGCGTGGCCGATGTGCAGGAGGTGATCGAGATCGCCGTCGGCGGCAGTTCCGCCGGCCAGATCTTCGAGGGAGATCAGCGCTTCGATATCGTGGCGCGCCTCCCCGATGCTCTGCGCGGAGATCTCCGCGGCCTGCAGGATCTCCCGGTGCCGCTTCCCCAATCCCAGAATCCGACGGCGAACTACGTCCCGCTCGGCGCCGTGGCGAAGATCGAGCTGGCGGAGGGGCCGAATCAGATCTCACGGGAGGACGGAAAGCGACGCGTCGTCGTGCAAGTGAACGTGCGCGGACGCGATCTCGGGTCGTTTGTCGGCGATGCCCAGCGGGCCGTGGCGGCGGAGGTGACGCTCCCGGCCGGCTACTGGCTCGGTTGGGGCGGACAGTACGAGAACCTGATCGCCGCGCAGAAGCGGCTGCAGGTGGTCGTTCCGCTGGCGCTCCTCGCGATCTTCGGTCTCCTCTTTCTTGCGTTCAGCTCCTTCCGCTCCGCGCTGCTGGTGTTCAGCGGCGTACCGCTGGCGTTGACGGGCGGCGTGTTGGCTCTGGCGCTGCGCGACCTGCCCTTCTCCATTTCGGCGGCGGTCGGCTTCATCGCGCTGTCCGGGGTCGCTGTGCTGAACGGACTCGTGATGGTCACATTCATCAATGCGCTGCGCACGGAGGGGTTGTCGCTCGACCGGGCGGTCCGTCAAGGTTCGCTCTCGCGACTGCGCCCGGTCCTCATGACCGCGCTGGTCGCCAGCCTCGGTTTCGTGCCGATGGCGCTCGCGCATGGCACCGGGGCCGAAGTGCAGCGACCGCTTGCCACCGTCGTCATCGGTGGGATCATCTCGTCTACGCTGCTGACGCTGGTTGTGCTGCCGGTGCTCTATCGGATCTTCCATCCGGATCCGAAGCCGCATCTGCAGATGACGTCCGAGGTCTGAGAGGCCGATGCACGTTCATGCTGGCAGTCCCGGCGCCTGGAACGTCTCGCGTTCCTTCGCCCTGGGGATGTTTCTCAACCTGCTCTTCGTCGCGGCGGAGGTGATCTTCGGCCTCCGCGCCCACTCGCTCGCCCTCCTCTCCGACGCCGGCCACAACCTGAGCGACGTGCTCGGGCTGAGTCTGGCGTGGGGCGCGGCGCTCCTGGCGCGACGCCCGCCGACGACGCGACACACGTACGGACTGCGACGCGCTTCGATTCTGGCCGCGATGGGCAACGCCGTGTTGCTCCTGCTCGCCGTCGGCGGGATCTCGTGGGAAGCAATCGAGCGCATCGGACGGCCCCACGCGGTGGCGACCGATACCGTCATCCTGGTCGCCGCCATCGGAATCCTCATCAACGGGCTGACGGCGCTGCTCTTCCTCTCTGGCCGGAAGCGCGATCTGAACATCCAGGGCGCCTTCTTGCACATGCTCGCGGACGCCGGTGTCTCCGCGGGGGTGGTCCTCGCCGCGGTCGTCATCCGCGCCACCGGCTGGATGGTCCTCGACCCGATCGTCAGTCTCGCGGTCGGCGTCGCGATCATCTGGGGGACCTGGGGTCTCTCGAGGAAGTCGCTCCTCCTGGCCATGGACGCAGTCCCCGAAGGAACCGATCTCCCCGCCATCACGCGCTACCTGCAGGAGCTCCCCGGAGTCACCGTCGTCCACGACCTGCACGTGTGGGGAATGAGCACGACGGAAACCGCGTTGACGGTGCATCTGGTCAAACCGGACGCCAGCGTCGACGACGCATTCCTCTCCCGCATCAGTCGCGAGCTCCACCATCGCTTCGGGATCGAGCACGCCACCATCCAATTGGAGTGCGCCGACACCGATTGCGACCGCGCCTCGACCGGCGCCGTCTAGATCGGCGCGTCGAGCAGCGCGCGGCGGCAGAACGCGTGCAGCAAGATGGCGCCGTCTTCGCTCGACTCCGGCTGGAACAGATTCAGCGCGCGAGCGAGGACCTGGTCCGACGCCGCTCGGCAACGCGCCGCCAGACGTGGGTCGGTGTCTCGATAGACCTGCGCCCCCAGTGCGAGACACGACAGCGCCAGCCCGAGTTCATACCGCTCGCTGCCGTGGACGTCGGGCAGTCCCACGATGAATCCGTCGCCTCGAACCCGCGCCAAGAGGTAGTCGAGGTGTCTTGCCGCGGCGCGCTCCAGCGAAGGATCCCGGCGCAAGCGGAGGGCCTCCAGTGCGCCCTCCTGCATGTGCAGCGAGTACTTCCAATCGTTCATCTCGTGGCCGCTCCACTTGGCGCCGTTCCAACGAAGCGCGCGCACCCAGACACCGCGGCCGAAGTCGTAGAACCCTTGACGTTGGGGCGAGGCCAGCGCCTGCCGCAGGACACCCTCATAGACCGCTCCGACGCCGGCGAGCGGACCGCCCGCGACCTCGTGCAACGCGAGAGACCAGAGCGCCGCCCCGATCTCGTACGAGCCCTTGAAAGGGGCCTGCGTCTGGAAGAGTCCGGCGCGATTGACGTCGCGAAACGCGAAGAAGGCGCCGCTCCTCGCGTAGTTGGCGCGATAGAAGTCGACGTGCGCAGGGTTTTCCTCGACCAGAAACCGCCAGACCGCGAGTTGCCGCGCGTCGAACTCGGACGCCTGCGGGGAGTACGGCCTCACGAGTTCACTCGCGAGCAGAAACCAGTGCTGGTGCACTTCGAAGAAGTAGTCATTAGCGGGCCCGTCCCACTGCAGGCCGCCGTCGTCTTGCAGCCGAGCCCTCACCACCCACTCCAGATCGCGCGCGGCCGACTCCCCGAAGGCGCGATTCCCGGTCACGACGCTGGCCATCGCCATCGCCATTTCCGCCTTGAGGTGCGTCTGCACGCGCGGCGTCAGGTAGTAGTCACCGTCCAGTTGTTGCCAGAGGAGAAACGGCTCGGCGTAGACGGAGACGACATCGGAATGCGCGCCCGGCGCCGCCGACGATGGTTCGATCCAGGCCTCTGCGCCGCGCGTCTCGGGACGGGTGGGAAAAGGAGAACAGCCCGCCGCCAGCATCAGGCCGAGGAGGAGGGGCGCCACTCCCAGGTGACGACTCTTCGGTCCGGCCAACGGGCTGATCATGGGGTTACGTCTGGCGACCGCCGTGCCAACAGCGGTGGAGGGCATGCGACGCGGTCAAGCGTCCGAGTGGTCAGTGCGACGTGAGGCGCTCCACCCCGACCGAGGCGGGAAGGGTCAGCGAGACTCGAGCCCGAAAGCTCGAAGTTTTCGATAGAGCGTCTTGCGATCGAACCCAAGGAGCCGCGCGGCCGCTGCCTTGTTCCCGCGAACCGAGCGCAGCGTGCGGAGGATGTGCTCTCGCTCGACCTCGCTCATCGGCCGTCCGATCTCGTCACGATCGGGCCCCAGGTCGCCGGGACGACGGATCGCCTCCGGCAGGTCGGAGAGCTGGATCGCGCCGTTGCGTCCGAGCACGAGCCCGCGCTCGATCGCGTTCTCCAACTCGCGCACGTTGCCCGGCCACGAATACCGGCGCAGCGCCTCCAGCGCTTCGGGCCCGACACTCCAGCCGGGGCGGTCGACGCGACGTCCATGCTTCTCCAAGAGGTGCGCGACGAGCGGGGCCAGGTCATCCATCCGCTCACGCAACGGCGGCACGCGGACGGAGATGACGTTCAGTCGGTAGAGGAGATCGCGTCGGAAGCGCCCCTCCAGGACCGCCTGGTCGAGATTCTGGTTCGTGGCGGCGACGATGCGCACGTCGATCGGAATCGCGGCGGTCGAGGGCGCGCCCAACGGGAGCACCTCCCGCTCTTGCAGCACTCGCAGGAGTTTCGCTTGCAGCGCGAGCGCGAGGTCGCCGATCTCGTCGAGGAAGAGCGTCCCGGCGTGCGCGTCGACGAGCAGGCCCTGACGATCTTCGTGGGCGTCCGTGAAGGTTCCGCGCTTGTGTCCGAAGAGCTGACTCTCCAGCAGCGACTCTGGAATCGCGGCGCAGTTCAGCGCCACGAACGGTCCGTGCGAACGCGTGCTCCCTTGATGCAGAGCGCGGGCCAAGAGCTCCTTCCCCGTCCCGCTCTCGCCTTCGATCAAAACTGCCGTGTTGGAGGCGGCGGCCCGCGCCACCACATCGAGTACCCGTCGCATGCCTCGCGAGCGCGCGACAATGGCGGACCCGCCCGTCGGAGTGATCGTCCGCAACGTCTCCAACTCCTGCCGGAGCCGCCGCTCGCGGAGCGCGTTCTCCAGCGCATGGAGGAGCTGCGCCATCCGGAACGGCTTCGCCACATAGTGGTAGGCGCCCGCGCGGATCGTCTCGACCGCCGAGTCGATGCTCCCGAAGGCGGTGATGATCACGACGGGGATGTCCGGCTCCCTCGCCTTCAGTTCCGACAAGAGTGTCTCGCCGCGCATGCCGGGCATCCGCAGGTCGGTCACGACGACGTCGATGGAGTGGCGCGCCACCTGCGCCAGCGCTTCCTCTCCCTCGGCCGCCGCCACCACCGCGTATCCGGCGTCGCCGATCTCCTCGACCAGCAATTGCCGCATCGCGTCGTCGTCTTCCACCACGAGGATGCGGCCCTGCGTCGCGCTCATGCCGCCGACGCCTGACGCCGCGACGGCCCGTCGACCGGCAAGAAGACATGCATCTTGGTTCCGAGGTCGGGTTCGCTCTCGACTTCCATCCACCCCTGGTGGTCTTCGACGATGCCGTACGAAACCGAGAGGCCGAGTCCGGTCCCCTTGCCCACGTCCTTGGTCGTGAAGAATGGATCGAAGATACGATCCAGTAGATCGGGCGGGATCCCCGCCCCGGAGTCCTCGACCGAGACGCAGACGAGATCCCTCGGTTCTCCGGTCTCCGGAACGGGGCGCTGCACCCGACGCGCGGAGAAGGTCAGAACACCGCCGTTCGGCATGGCGTCGCTCGCGTTCAGCGCCAGGTTGAGGAATACTTCGTGGAGCTGCTCGGAGTCCCCGACGATCGCCGGCAGATCGCCGGGGTACTTCTGCACGACGCGGACGCCTTGCTGGCGCAGTCGGTGATCGACCAGCTCGACGGCGCGGTGCACCACTCCCGGCAGGTCCATCGTGGTCAGCCGAATCTCGCGCGCGCGCGCGAAATCCAGCATGCGGCGGACGATGCGTGAGATGCGGTCGATCTGTTGGATCACCACGCGCAGGTTCTCCCCCACTCCCGTCTGTCCGGCGAGCCGTCGCTCCAACAACTCGACCCGCCCGACGATCACGTTGAGCGGCGTCCCGATCTCGTGCGCGATGCCAGCGGCGAGCTGGCCGAGGCTCGCCAGTCGGGCGGTCTTCCGCAGCTCGTTCTCCATCTCGGCGCGCTGACGTTGCTCGGCGTCGAGCGAATCGCGCGCGGCGTCGAGCTGCGTGACCATTCGACCGAACTCGGTGCTGAGGTGTCCGAACTCGTCCCGGCTGGAAAGCCCGATCGGTCGAGGGGGGTGGCCGGCGCCGATCTCGCGAAAGCCGCGCACGAGCGTCTGGATCGGCCGACCCACGACGATGCGGGTGACGAGCGAGAGCACGGCGGCGATCGCCAGGATCATCGCGCCGGTCAGCACCATGATGAAGATCCAGGACGCGCGCAGATCCTCTTCGATGTACGACTCGAGCTGGATCACCTGGACAGCGCCGAGGAGGGCGCCGTCGGGCCCGACGAGCGGCCTCAAGAAGACCACCGCCGGCTCATCGCCGTACCGCCGTCGGTACTCGATCGGCGTGCGGGTCGCGAGCACGCGCTCCAGGTCGTCCGCGCGTGAGAAGGTGTAAGGAGCGAGTGCTTCACCCTGATAACTGATGTCACCGTTGCGGTCGAAGAGGCGGACCCCGAGGATCCGTTCGTATCCCGAGATCTGATCGACCAGCTCGTGGATGTCGCCGATCTGACGATCCCGGAGGGCATCCTCGAACGCAAGCTGCACGATCCGACTGATGGCGCGACCCTCACGGGCGAGCTCCTGGCGCAGACGTTGGCTGCTGTTGATGCCCTCGATGTACCCCAAGAGTCCGAGCAGGAGGATCATCGGGCCGATGAGCCAGACGAACAGTTTGGTCCCGACGCTCATGCTCGATCCTTCGTGCTCGCATCTCGGAAACGACCCGCCTCAGCGCGAACGGAAGTGGACGCGACGATTCTGCGACCAGGCGCCTTCGTGGTCTCCTTCTTCGAACGGCCGCTCCTCGCCGTAGGAGATCGCCTGGAGTCGGCTCCCCGGGAGCCCGAGGTTGACCAGGTACTCTCGCACCGACTGCGCGCGCCGCTCCCCGAGGGCCAGGTTGTACTCTACCGTCCCGCGACTGTCGCAGTGCCCTTCCAGGATCAGCTCCCCCTCGCCGCTCTTCAGAGTCGCGGCGTTGGTTTGCAACGTCGCGCGGGCGTCTTCGCGCAGCGCCGCCCGGTCGTACTCGAAGAAGACGTCGCGGACCTCCGAGCCGAGCAGCTCACTCGCGGGGTTCGAGCCGGTGCCCCCGCCCGAGCTACCGGTTTGTCCGAGCATCGACTCGGTGGCGCCGCCGACGCTGTCCCCACGGGTCGATCGCTTGGCGCATCCCACGGCGAGGGCGCAGGCAAAACAAAACAGGCAGACGAAACGCAATCCATTGATTCGCATGGCGACTTTCCTCCCTGGGTTCGGGTTGCCAGGGGGGGGCCCAGAAGGGGCGTGCCAGGGGTAAAATGACGCTACGGCAACAAGTTAGGGAGCGGACTGGTGCATAGAAACTGCCCCATAATGCCCCATATGAGGCGTAATGGGGCATATGATGGCCGGCGCGTCGGGTGCGCTCCAAGGGCAGCTGGAAGAGGTGACTGGGGTTCAGGAGGTCAGAGATCGACTTTGTCGATCTCTGACTAGTTGCTCCACAGATCAAACCCGAACTTCACGCCGACGACATGACCGTCTGAGATGACGACGACATCGCCGTCCTTGCCTTCAGTGAAGACGTCGTAGCGGACTTCGGCGCGGAGGGTGCCGCGGTCGCTCATGAAGGGGCGACGCAGGCCGAGGCCGACACCGATCGTGACGCTCGCCGCCGTGGCATCCGAGGGGCCGACATCGAGACTGTTGATCAGGATTCCGGCCCCGCCGGTGGCGTAGGGCCCGCTGCGAGTCTCGGAGAAGTTGTACTGGTAGTTTCCGGTCGCTTCGATCCCCGTGGTCGAAACGTCCTCCGCCGACAGGACGCTCACCCCGGTGTCGATATAGAGCTCATGGTGACGGTTGTAGAGCCGCTTGGCGACACGCAGGCCGGGCATGAGAGCGCCGACCGAAGCCGGCAACGCGATGAACGTCGCATCGTCTCCGTCCGAGTTCAGGAAACCGATGCCGAAGTTCGTGCCGAGACTCCACTCCGCGGCGTGGGCGCCGGGGGCCACGAACAATGCGGAAACGGCGGCGCAGGTGACCGCGGCGAGTGCGAGCAGTGATCGGAGTGAACGGGTGTGCAGCGTCGTCGTTCTAGGCATGAGTCCCTCCTGGACAGGATTGCGGCGGATTCCCTTGTACCCAGAGCGCGATCCCGCGACCGGATACCTTGCCTCGCCAGCCTACACCGGTTCCGGATCGGCGTAAGCCCGATCCAGCAATTGCATCAGGTGGAGCACCTCGACGCTGTATCCCGCCGCGCGCGCTCCTGCCGCGATCTGGAGTTGGCAGCCGGGATTCGCCGTAATGACGAGATCGGCGCCGCTGCGTTGGACGTGCGCGAGCTTGCGCTCCAGAATCCGCCGTGAGAGATCCGGCTGTGTCGCGGAGTAAAGGCCGGCCGCGCCGCAGCACCAGTCGGCCTCCTCGAGCGGCCGCAGTTCGAGACCGGGGATCTGCGCGAGCAGCGTGCGCGGTTCGTCCGAGACGCGTTGTCCGTGCACGAGATGGCACGGCTCGTCGTAGACGGCCACGCGGCGGATCTGAGTCGTCGGCGGAACGAGGCCGGCCCGCGCCAGCCAGACCGCGACGTCGACCACGGGCGGATTCGAAGGGAGACGCGACTGGAGGTGGGCGCCGCATCCGGCCGAGTTGCTGACGACGGCGTCCAGCTCCAAGCCCCCGAACAGCTCCGCATTGACTCGCAACAACTTCTCCGCGGTCTCGACATCTCCGCTGTGCGCGTGCAACGCGCCGCAGCACTGCTGCTGCTTCGGCAAGACGACCTCGAAACCGTTGCGCGTCAAGACGCGCACGGTCGCGGCATGCGTCTCGCCCATCGCCTGTTCCATCACGCAACCGACGAAGAGCGCGACCCGGCCGCGAAATTCGCCCTGCGGAGGGATGCGATCGGGCGCGGAGCGGAGGAATGCGGGCGGGAGCCTGGGAGGGAGCGTTCGCACGAGTGCGCCGAGGAACGGCGGGAAGAGGCGAGTCTGGGCGAAGGAGCGAGCGAAAGACGCGAGGCCGAGTGATTCGGCGAGGCGGAGGGGGGCGAGGGCCAGGGCGAGGCGGGAGCGACTCGAGAGCCAACGGCGGAGGAAATTCCGCGGACTCCGCGCGTGGCCGCGCGGACGACTGGCCATCGCCCCCTCGAAGATCTCGCCGTAACGCACGCCCGACGGACAGGCGGTTTCGCAGGCGCGGCAGTTGAGACAGCGATCGAGCGGCGCCAGCGTCTCGTCGTCCGGCTCGAGTCGCCCTTCGATCAACGCGCGCAGAAGATGGATGCGTCCGCGCGGCGAGTCGGCCTCGGTCCCCAACTCGGCGTAGGTCGGACAGGTCGGCAGACAGAAGCCGCAGTGCACGCATTCCTGTAACAACGGCATGAGCGAAGCCATGCCGTTGTCGAGCTCGGGCCGAGCGGCGCCGCGACTCATCTCGCGCTCTCTATGTTTCCCGCACTCGCGAAAAGCTCAGGACCGAGAATCCCCGCCGGATCGAACGCGCGCATCAACCGCAGATGGATCTCGCGTTGGGCTGGGTCGAGTCCCCAAGGATCGAACGAGATGGGAACTGTGCTGCGCTCGATGACGAGGCCGCCGCCGGCTTGTTGGAGGGCGGTGCGGAGCGTTTCGAGCTGAGACACGGCGGCTGCCGCCGCCGTGTGACTGGCCGAGTAACATAGCCACCCCATCTCCCCTCCCGGTACGAGCAACTCCGTGGCCCCTTCGAGCCATCCGTTCGCTTCGGCCTCATCGAGCATACGGATGAGCGACGCCGCCGGCGCCTGTACGCGTGCGACCAGCGCCGTGGACGCCGCCAACCTCAAGTCTCCCCACAGTTCGGGCACGGTCGGCGCGAGCGCAGGGTCGATCACCGCCGGCGTGCCGCCGAAACCGAGTCGACGCAACTGACGGCGCGCAGTGTCGACCGACTTCGTGATCGATTCGGATCGACCTTCGAGCCCGAGGAAGAGCAAGCGATAAGAGAGTGCGCCCGTCGGGAGGATGGCGCGACCACCGTCGATGGCGAAGATCGAGCGCAACTGCTCCTGGCCCCACTCGCCCGGAACGAGCACGGCGGAAGCGAGCCCCGCATCCAACTGGAGAAGCGAGCGAACCGCCTCCAACGCCGCCGTGCGCGAACCACACGCCACCGCGAGCCACACCGTCTCTTCCGGCGCCGGCTCCAGCTTCAGATCCACGCGCGCGAGCACGCCGAGTCGACCCTGCGCCCCTAGCTGCACCTTGTGCAGGTCATACCCGGTCACGTTCTTCACGACTCGTCCGCCCGATCGCACCAGCGTCCCGTCGCCTCGCGCCACCAGCGCGCCGAGCACCCAGTCCCGCGCGCGCCCACGCGTCAGCGTGAGCGGTCCCGATCGACCCGAGGCGAGCACGCCCCCTAACGTCGACTGCGCGTTGACCGGAGGATCCAGCGGCAACCGCTGCCCCCGTTCGCGTAGCCGAATCGACAACTCCCGCCACCGAATCCCCGCATCCGCCGTAACAACCAAATCCGCCGGGTCATGCCGCAGCTCCCCGCAGAGACCGGTGGTATGTAGTGTCGCGCCCTGTAGTGTCGCGCCCTCAGGCGCGACGCCTCCCCCCCCATACGACCCACCCCCCCGTATCACCACCCTCGCTTGCCCCCGAGCCGCGCGCCCCAGCACCGCACTGAGCTCCTGATAACTTGCGGGCCTTTCCCGGTCCCCCGGCTTCACACCCATCCCCCACTCCGCACCTTCCGCGCCATCACCAAGTCCGCCGCATCCCCCTCCGAACTCTCCCCCACCAACGCCTTCCCCGGATTGCACACTCCCTCGGGATCGAACACGCGCCGCACGGCGTCCATCTGCTCCAGATCGTCCGCGCTGAAGACCAACGGCAAGAGCGCGCGCTTCTCCAATCCGACCCCGTGCTCTCCGGTCAAGGCGCCGCCGAACTCCACGCACATCGTGAGGATCTCCACCCCCGCCTGATGCACGCGATGCCGTTCGCCCTCGTCGTCGGGATCGAAGAGCAAGAGCGGGTGGAGATTGCCGTCACCGGCGTGACAGACGTTGGCGACGCGCAGTCCCAGACGTTCGCAGATCGCGCCGATGCGCCGGATCGCCTCGGGCACGCGCGAACGAGGAACGACGCCGTCGTGCGTGTAGTACGCCTTGGCGATCTTCCCCACTGCACCTAGCGCCTGCTTCCTTCCCTTCCAGAGTCGCGCGCGGGTCGCCTCGTCGGCCGCGAGTTCGACGCGCACGGCCCCTCGCGCCAAGCAGAGCGACTCGATGCGAGCCGCGTCATCGATCACCGCTTGCGGAGTCCCCTCGACTTCGATCAAGAGCACCGCCTCTGCCTCGCGCGGATAGCCGACGCGCAGATGCGCCTCCACGGCTTGGATGCCCGCTCGATCGATCAGCTCGAGCGCCGCCGGAACGATTCCAGCGGCGATGATCGCGGTGACCGAATGGCACGCCGCGTCGAGCGAATCATAGACAGCGAGCAGCGTCCGCACCGCCGGCGGCGCCGCGATCAATCGCACGGTGATCTCCGTCACGATGCCGAACGTCCCTTCGGAGCCGACAAACAAGCTGGTCAGATCGAGCCCCAAGCCCGAGCCCGCGCGCGATCCGGTGCGCAGAAGCGTCCCGTCCGGCAACACCACTTCGAGCCCGAGCACGTGATTGCTCGTCACTCCGTAGCGGAGCGTGTGCGGCCCGCCCGAGTTCTCGGCCACATTGCCGCCGAGCGTGCACGCGCCTTGGCTGGAGGGATCGGGCGCGTAGCGCAAACCGTGCGCCGCGGCGGCTCGCCCGAGTTGCGCGTTGACCACGCCCGGTTGCACCACTGCCACGCGGTTCTCCGCGTCGAGCTCCAAGATGCGGTTCATGCGCGAGAAGCCGAGCATCACTCCGCCGTTCGCCACCGCGCCGCCGCTCAATCCGGTGCCGGCGCCTCTCGCGACGAACGGTACGCCATGTCGCGCACAGAGCCGCACGCACTCCTGCACTTCGGCCGTCGTCTCGGGCAAGACGACGATCTCGGGCAGCCCCCGTGCGAGCGTGTGACCGTCGCACTCGTAGACGAGACGCTCGGGCAGCGACGTGATGACGCGCTCCGGAGGAAAGTGACTCGCGAGCTCCGCGAGGAACGAGGGCTCGGCCGTCGACATCGCGACCGCGGCCGTTCAGTTCGAGGCGGCGGCCAGGACCTGCTCGACGGCGCGCACGGCGTCATCCGGTCCACCGCTGCTCGATCCACGATGCCCCTCGTCGCGCAGCACTTCGGCGAACGCCTGCACGAAGCGCACAAGCTTCGCGGGTTCGCTCGATCCGCCCATCAAGCCGACGCGCCAGACCTGCCCGCGCCACGGCCCGAGTCCCGCACCGATCTCGATGTCGTGCGCTTCACGCAGCGCGATCCGCACCCTCGCCTCGTCGACCCCGTCCGGCACACGCACCGCATGCAGCGTCGGCAACTGATGTTCGACCACACTCGCGAGAGAGAGTCCCAACAGATCGAACGCGGCCACGAGTGCGCGATGGTGCAGCCGGTGTCGGGCCCACCGCGCCTCCAGCCCTTCTGCGAGGACGAGATCGAGCGCCGTCTCCAGCGCATAGAACAGCGACGCCGGCGCCGTGTGGTGGTAGACCCGCTCGCCGCTCCAGTACTTCGCGAGCAGCGCCAGATCGAGGTAGAACGTGGTCGGCTTGGAGCGAGCGAGGATCGCTTCGCGCGCGCCCGCGCTGAGCGTGATCGGGGCGAGTCCCGGCGGCGCGCCGACACACTTCTGCGTGCACGAGTAGGCCGCATCGATCCCGAGCGCATCCACGCGCAAGGGCAGCCCGCAGAATGACGTGACCGCGTCGACCACCATGAGCGCACCGACATCGTGCGCGGCGGTGATCGCCTCGGTCAGCGGCTGCTCGATCCCGGTAGAGGTCTCCGCCTGCACGAGAGCGACGACGCGGGGCCGCGTTTCCCGGATCTCCGCGACCAATCGGTCGACCGACACGATCTCGCCCCAATTCGCCTCGACCACGCGCACGTCCGCTCCCACCCGCGCCGCGATCTCGGCCAGGCGCGCGCCGAAGTAGCCGGCCACGCCGACAACCGCGCGATCACCCGGCGCGAGCAGATTGGCGAGGCACGCTTCCATGCCCGACGTGCCGGTACCAGGAAGCGCCCACGTCCACTCGTTGCTCGTCCCGAAGGCGACGCGCAGCTTCGCCTGCACGCGGTCCATCAACGCGAGATAGCCGGGATCGAGATGTCCGACGACCGGATGCCGCATCGCTTCCAACACACTCGACGGAACATCGCTCGGCCCGGGGCCGAGGAGCAGACGCGGACGCGGCAGGGACGTGATCACGCCGTCGTGTGCGGCGGGCCGCCTTGGGGGCCGCCTTGGGGGCCGCCTTGATGACCGGGCGCGCCGTGAACATGCATCGCCTTCACCCGGCGCAGCGCCTCGGCCGGATCGATGGCGCCGTAGATCAGCTCCATGAAGATCGGCAAGTGCTGGTCCATCGCCCAGACCGGCGAGAGCACCATGATCTCCGCGTGGTGCGCCGAGACCTTGCGATCGGTCAGGAGCGTGGTCGCCGTGCAGCGCAATTCGCCCTTGTCCAGATCGATGGTGAAACGGACGTAGGCCAGCTCCGCGTTGCAGCGCGTGATGAATTCCATCATCGCCGCGCGCCGCTCGGGCGGGACCATGACCGGACAGATCGACCACGTCGTGAGGCTCTCTTCGTTCGCTCCCCACCTCGCCACGGCCGCGATCGTGCCGTTCTTCGCCGCAAACGAAAGTCGCAGCGCACTGTTGTCGGGAAACGCCTGGAAGCCGAACCCCTTGGAATGGAGGAAGTCGGCCAAACTGCTCAAAACGCTGCTCATGGGATCTCCGGAAGTGGCGGTGTTTGCGTTGGGTTCGAGAGCCTAGGCCTCGACCCCGCTCGACGACAAGTCGCGGCGGCTACCAGCGATGAAACGCCGGATGTCCTTCCTTCACCGCGACGAAGACTCCGCGACAGGTGGCGGTCGGCTTGACGATCTCGGCGCCATCGGCGGCCTGTGTGACCGCCTCGAGCACCGCGTCGATCGTGGCGCGGTCGTCGGTCGAATCGGCCACGGTCGCGCGCAATCGGATCAACGCGGACGACGGGGTCGGTCGGAGCAGCTTCACATGGAACTCGGCTGTCACGGTGCAAGGCGGAGTCTCGGCGCCGGCGCGTCGCATCAGATGCCAGGCGGCGGTCCAGTTGCTGTGACAATCGAGGAGCGCGCCCAGGATTCCGCCGTTGAGCATCCCTGGGAACGCTTCGTGGTGCGGTTCGGCGCGCCACTCGGCAACGACCGACTCACCGAGGACCGGATCGCCGAGCACGAAACTCCGGATGCGCAGACCCTTCGCGTTCGCCGGACCGCAGCCGAAGCAGGCGTTGCTCGGCGCGTAGGTCTCCTGCAGAGACTTTCGGGTCATGCGCGCGGTTCTAGAATCCGAGCGCCTTCTTGCGCTCTTCGGCGCCCGGATACGGATCGCCCTGCTTGCTGATCACCGGCAGGCCCGGCGACTTCTCGGCGTTGATCGCGACCCACTTCTTCTGGTCCTCGGGGACCGACGACTCGTCGTAGATCGCCTTGACCGGACAGGCCGGCTCGCAGGCCCCGCAGTCGATGCACTCGTTCGGATCGATGTAGAGCATCTCGTCGTCGCCATGGAAGCAGTCGACAGGGCAGACGGTGACGCAGTCCGTGAAACGGCAACGCTGGCAGTTGTCGGTGACGACGTAGGACATCGATCGAGATCTCCTCTGGTGGGTCGGTCCGGGTCCAAACCCGGCGGAGTATAGGGAAGGAGCTTCCGAGGCCCGAGGGGAGATTCGCTAGTGGGCGCCCTGGAAGTACGGATTCCGCCCCGCGGCGTGATCGGTCACATCGAGGATGTCGCCTACTTCCGGCAGGAACTCGCGCAAGACCCGCTCGACGCCGGAACGCAAGGTGACGCTGGCCATGCCGCAGCCCTGGCAGCCCCCCCCCATTTCGATGAAGAGGACGTTTTCCTTCACGTCGATCAGTCGCACCTGCCCCCCGTGGCTCGCGACTCCCGGATTGATCTGCGTCTCCAGCACCTGCTCGGTCACCTTGCGGAGCTCTTCGGGCGACGGCACGTTCTCGAAGACCTCCGCCGCGACGGGCGGCGTCTCGGTCAGGAGGATCGCGCGGATCGACGCGCCGACCTGCTTGCCGATCGTCCGCCAGTCTTCCCATTCGCCGGCGTAGACCGTCACGACGTCATGGGAGAGGAGCACCGCCTCGACCCCCGGAATCTCCAAGATCTTCTCCGCCAAGGGGGAGCCTTCCGCCCGCAGCTTCGATCCGAAGTAGTAGGAGCGCCCGGGCAGGACGGGGCGATCGATGGTGAAGGTGCAGCGGGTGCCGTCGGTCGACGGCGACGCGGAAATCTTGATCTCGGGCTCCATGGGATCCTCCGGGGCGTGGGACGAGGGGCGAGCGCGATTCTGCCACATCCACGCGCGGAGAGCGAAAGCAGGCTGGGACACGTCGGGGACTAGATGTCCGCCTTCGCCCGCTCGATTCGGCGGATCACGTTGCGCGCGACCCCGATGGGGAGCCGCACGCGCACCCGCTCGTTCGGGGACTCGACTCGGATTTCGACGTTCGGACCCCGCTTCTGGATCGAGACGTCCTCGTCGCGCGACTCGATCCGGACGATCTCGAAGTCGGGCCGGGCGGCCAGGTCATCGAGCAATTCCAGCAGGCCCGGGCCCCACTCGTCGAACTCCGCGCTGACATCCTCGAACACTGCGTCCGGGATGGCGGCGGCGCCAATCTGGACGAACAGGGTCGGAACGCGGATCGAGACGCGATGGTGGTTCGGCGACTGGACCTGGACCAGGATCGTCCCGGTCTCGATGGCGGCGCTGAGCGCGCCGGCCACCGAGAGCGTGAGAACGAGCCCGACGACGATGGGGACCCAGGTCGCGCGCGCTTGGTCGGGGAGAGACGAAGGCGTCAAGATTCACCTCGCCCGCTAGCGCGGGGCGTGGGTGGTATCGACCCAGATGCGAACCGTTTCGTCATCGGAATCGACGGAGACGAGTTCGCCGGGACCGTGAGCGATGAGCGCGTCGCAAGCCGCTTCGAGGTTCAGCTCCTCGCCCTTGCCGGCCAGGAGGGCGTCGACCACGGGGATCGGCAGCTTGATGTTGACCTTCTCCGTCGGCTCGTCGACCCGAACCATCATGTAGTTGCCTTCGCGGGCGACCTCGACGTCTTCTCCCTTCGACTCGACCGTGACGAACTTGCCCTCGGGCGCCTCGCGCGCGACCGCCCACATCTCGCGCAGATCGGCGATGTCGACATCTTTGTCATTGAGGCGGAAGTGGCGATTCGAGCCGTCGTCGTCCATCAGGAGAAGCATCTTTGCGGCCAGGGCGAGCGGGAAGTTGATGCGCACCGTCTCGCCATCGCCGTCCGCAGAGTCCTTCTCATCGACCGCCACATGGATCCAGAGCTTCTCGGCTTCGTCGTCCGCGAGAACTTGGGTCGGACCACCCAACGTCGCGGCCATCATCAGGGTCAAAGATGTGGCCGTGACCGACCAGAACCGGTGGATCTGCTGCATGATCTGCCTCCTCGGCGAGTACTTCCGTCCGGAACGAGCCGGGTCTCCCAATCGCTGATGGCGCAGTACGAGGGTGCCCCCCCAGGGTTCCCCGTAAAAAGGCTGACACCTCCGTCCGAGGATGTCGTCTATCCTGGCGAACCTAGAGAGACCCGAAGGAGGCACGCTTTGTCCAAGTACCCCGCCGAGTTCACCGAGCCGATGCGCGGCGAGTTGGTGCGAATCGGAGTCGAAGAACTCCGGACGCCCGACGAGGTCGACCAGATCATGAAGGAAAAGGAAGGGACGACGCTCGTCTTCGTGAATTCCGTCTGCGGCTGCGCCGCCGGAATGGCCCGACCGGGGCTCGCCCTGGCGCTGATGCATGAGGTCGTGCCCGACCGGATCGCCACCGTCTTCGCCGGCGTCGACACCGAAGCGACCGCCCGCGCCCGCAGCTACTTCGGCGAGTTCCAGCCGAGTTCGCCGCAGATCGCGCTCTTCAAGGACGGCCAACTCGTCGACGTCATCCAACGCCACCAGATCGAAGGCACCAACGCCCAAGCCGTCGCCGCGAAACTCGTGAGTGCGTTCGAGAGCTTTTGTAAGTAGCAGGCGACGCCTTCGGCGTCGCCTGTCCTCCTAGCCCCAAGCCTCGCCCTCACGCCAACCCCTGGAGCCCGCGCCCCCTTCTATGCAGACCCTCGCCGCCGTCCTCACCGCCTTCCCCGCCCTCAAATGGCGCACCGACACCGACACCATCGGCGCCGGCGCCGGTGCCGGCACTGCCTACGCCATCGTCGGTGGCGACAAGTCGACCGGTGAGATCTACGTTTTCGCCGTCATCCAACGCGCGACCGCGCCGCGGCATTTCCACCGGCCGGGCGGCGACTACGGCGAGAAGATCGGCACCTTCGCCGGCGAGTTGCATGACTACGACGACGACGGCAACCGCGTCACCGTGGGGCCGAACGACCTGTTGATCCACGGCCCGGGCACGACCCACGCGCCTTGGGCCGACTTCTGGTTCGGCTACTACCATCAACCGCGCGGCTCGGAGCTGGTGCGAGATCCCGGCGCGGAACAGAAGCTGGCCTGAACGACACCCTGCGCATCGTCCTGGGCTCGGTCCTCGAGGTCTTCGGCCTCGTCGGCCTGGCCTGGTGGTACGGCCGCCGCTTCCGTCCCGATCTCACCGGCGCCATGCGCGTCGCGATGCACGTCTTCGTCCCGTGCCTCATCTTCACCGCCATCCTAGGCGCGCGATTCGCCGCCCGCGATGTCACGACCCTCGCACTCGCCACCGGACTGCAGATCGCCTGCGGATTGATCGTCGGCTGGATCGCACTGCGGGCCTTTCGGCTCCAAGCGAAGCGCGAGCTGCTCCTCCCGATCGCGTTCGTGAACTCCGCCAACCTGCCGTTCCCGCTCGTCGTCGCCAACTTCGGCCCCGACGCGCTCTCCCCCGCGGTCGTCTGTTACATGGTGACCAGCGTCTCGATCTTCTCGCTCGGGACAGCCATCTTGCATGGCGGCGGAGATCTGCGCGGCGCGCTGCGTGAACCGACGCTCTGGGCGGCCGGCCTCGCCATCACCCTGAAGGCGCTCGGCGTCGAACTCGACGACCTGCTGATGCGCGCCCCGCGCCTCGCCGCCAGCGCCGCCATCCCGCTCATCCTCGTGCTCTTCGGGGATGCTCTCTCACGCACCAGCATGACCGCGGCGCGCGAAGCGACCGTTGTCACCGTCGCGCGCTATCTGTCGGGCGCGCTCGCCCTCGGGCTGACGCTGCTGTTGCTGCACCCGGAAGGGGCCGTGCGCAAAGTCCTCATCTTCTACGCGCTCCTGCCCGCCGCGGTCGTGAACGTGACGCTGACGCAGAAGGCGGGCCGCGACGCGGAGCTCGTGGCGGCGGCGGTGCTGATGACGACGCTCGTGGGTGTGGGGCTGATTCCGGTGCTGCTGGCGTTACTCCATTAGCTCGCCGTCGGTTCTCCTGCACGCCGCCGCTCAGTGATCAAGAGCACGCAGCCCAGCCAGACATACCAGACGATCAGCCCCAACCCGAAGATGGAGCCGAGCTCCTTCAGTGGCGGGACCGTGGTGGCGAGACCCGTCATGCTCACGACCGCGCCGAAGTAACCGATCCATCTGGGCAAGCCGCGAGTCCGAAGGGCGGTCACACTGACGAGGAGCAGCCACATGCCTCCCACGATTTCGTTGCCGCCGCCCAACCCACTCACGACGGTGGCAATGGTCAGCCAGACCGCCGCGGCTTGCGCGGGATCCCTATCGTAGAGACCCACGACGACCCCAGCGCCGATGTTTGCGACCATGCCGCTCGCAATGACGAGCGTCGCCCAGATGAGCCCGCAGGTCGTCGCTGACTGCATCAACGCGGCGGCGCCCGCTTTCATGCGCTCGTAGAGAGCGAGCGACACAAGCGCTTGTAGAAATCCGAAGACTACATAGATGATCAGATTCCATGCATACAGTGTCGTCCGGTGTTCGACGAGAAACGCTGCGTGTTTCAACGAGTCGACTCTCGAGGAACCGTACTCGGCTGGAATCAGGAGTGTGAAGTAGAGCCAGAATCCGATCAGAAACGCAGCCGCGCACCCAAAGGCTGCAATCGCGCCCGATCTCTGCAGGTTGATCATCACTCTCCTCTGGGCCGGTCAACCGTTCGGCCGACGATCAGCGGACAACTCGTCTAGATGTGGCGCGTCTCGCGTCGAACCAAAGCAGGCCGAGTATTGCATCGGAGAGATCGGACCGACGGGCGCAATCCAGGCGGCCGACCAGCTTTCCCGGCGCAACTGGGTCTGGACCCAGTTGCGTATACCGCGGCGATCTCGTCGGCGCCGAAAGTTACTACGCCAAGGCGCACGCCATCGGGGAGCGACTCGGAGCGCCGGCCTTGGTCGGCCGGGCGGTCGCGAATCTGGGCGGCGTCGCGTTGCACGCAGGGGATCTCTCTCGCGCGCGCGGATGGTTCGAGCAGGCGCTCGGCATCGATCGCTCCCTCGGTCAGCGAGACGGCGAGATGGTCGCGCTCTCGAACTTGGGCCTCTGCGCCGAGCGATCGATCGATCTCGACGAGGCGAAGAGCTACTGCTCGAAGCCGACGGCTGGTTCGAACGATGGGGCGATCGCTGGGGTCAGGAGCATGCGCGCTTCAGTCGCTCCGCCGTCTGGCTGGCGCGAGGCGCGCAGGTCGAGGCGCGGGCGGAAACCGAGCGCGCGTTGCGCTTCTACTTGGAGCGGGATCCTGTCTACGGCATCGCGCGGGCGGTCGCGGCGTTGGGGGCGGAGAGATTTGGGGAGTTGGAGGCGGAAGGGAGAGGGAGAGCGCGGGGGTGGATGGTCGACGGGTAGGGCCAACGACGGTGTGAAGAGGTGGCGTGGTTGATGTGGAGAAGGGCTCGGCGGACTTTGTCCCGCCGAGCCCTCCGCTGTTGGGCGATCCGCAGCGCGCCTGAAGGGCGCGCTGCGTCAACGAACCGGGGACGCTCCAATTCTCATGGAGTAGAACGACCGCCAGACGAAGACGGTGGAGGCGAGGAAGAAGATCACCGCCAGCGCTCCGCGCATGCCGGTGCTCATCTCGATCGCCAACTCGACGGCCAACAGGCCGAAGAGGGTGGTGAACTTGATGACCGGGTTCATCGCGACCGACGACGTGTCCTTGAACGGATCGCCGACCGTGTCGCCGACGACCGTCGCATCGTGGAGCGGCGTGCCCTTCATCTTCAGATCGACCTCGACCACCTTCTTGGCGTTGTCCCAGGCGCCGCCGGCGTTCGCCATGAAGATGGCCTGGTAGAGACCGAAGATCGCGATCGAGATCAGGTAGCCGATGAAGAAGTATTCCTCCAGGCAGGCGAAGGCGAGCGTGGAGAAGAAGACCGTGAGGAAGATGTTGAACATCCCTTTCTGCGCGTACTGCGTGCAGATCTCGACGACCTTCTTGGAGTCTTCCATCGACGCTTTGGTCGCGTTCGCGTCGAGCTTGATGTTCTTCTTGATGAACTCGACCGCGCGGTAGGCGCCGGTCGAGACCGCCTGCATCGAAGCGCCGGTGAACCAATAGATGACCGCGCCGCCGGTGATGAGCCCGAGCAGGAACGGCGGATGGAGCAGCGAGAGGTTCGCCAGGTTGGTCGTCAGACCGTTCGTGAGTACGACGATGATCGAGAAGATCATCGTGGTCGCCCCGACCACGGCGGTGCCGATCAGAACCGGCTTGGCGGTTGCCTTGAAGGTGTTGCCGGCGCCGTCGTTCTCCTCCAGGAGATGCTTGGCGTTCCCGAAGTCCGGCGTGAACCCGAAGTCTTTCTTGATCTCTTCCTTGATGCCCTTCACGTCCTCGATGAGCGAGAGCTCGTAGACCGACTGCGCGTTGTCGGTCACCGGGCCGTAGGAGTCGACCGCGATCGTGACCGGGCCCATCCCGAGGAAGCCGAAGGCGACCAGACCGAAGGCGAAGACCGCCGGCGCGATCATCACGTTTCCGGGGAAGGTCGTGCTGACCCAGTAAGCCGCGCCCATCAGGGTCACGATGGTCAGGCCCATCCAGTAGGCGCTGAAGTTTCCGGCGGTCAGTCCGGCCAAGATGTTGAGCGAGGCGCCCCCTTCACGCGACGCCGTCACCACCTCTTGCACGTGGCGCGAGTTGGTCGAGGTGAAGATCTTCGTCAACTCGGGGATGATCGCTCCGGCCAACGTTCCGCAGGAGATGATCGTCGAGAGCTTCCACCAGAGCGAGCTGTCGCCCGCCAGATCGGGGATCAGCATCTTCGAGACGATGAAGGTGACGATGACCGAGACGATGGAGGTCAGCCAGACGAGCGAGGTGAGCGGCGCCTCGAAGTCCATCTTGGCGGCGTTGCCGTAGCGTGACTTGGCGATCGTCTCGTTGACCATGTACGAGAAGCCGCTCGCCACGATCATCATGATGCGCATGACGAAGATCCAGACCAGCAGCTTGGTCTGGATGATCTCGAAGCCGGTCCCGGCCACGGCGGAGTTGACCGCGAGCAAGATGAAGGTGATGAGCGCGACGCCGGTCACGCCGTACGTCTCGAAGCCGTCGGCCGTCGGACCAACCGAGTCGCCGGCGTTGTCGCCCACGCAGTCGGCGATCACGCCGGGGTTGCGCGCGTCGTCCTCTTTGATCTTGAAGACGATCTTCATCAGGTCGGAGCCGATGTCGGCGATCTTGGTGAAGATGCCGCCGGCGATGCGCAGAGCGGCCGCGCCGAGCGACTCACCGATGGCGAAGCCGATGAAGCAGGGCCCGGCGAAATCGCGCGGGACGAACAGCAAGATGATGAGCATCAGCAGCAGCTCGACCGCGATGAGCAGCATTCCGATGCTCATGCCGGCTCGCAGCGGGATCGAATAGACCGAGAACGGCTTGCCGGTCAGGCTGGCGAAAGCGGTGCGGGAGTTCGCCAGCGTGTTGATCCGGATCCCGAACCAGGCCACTCCGTAGCTGCCGGCGATTCCCACCAGGCTGAAGAGCAGGATCGCGGCGACCTTGATCGGCTCGAAGTGCCGGAGGAACCCGAAGTAGTAGATCATGATCGCGCCGATGAAGAGCTCGAGCAGCAGGAGGAACCGCCCCTGCGTGATCAGGTAGGTCTTGCAGGTCTCGTAGATCAGCTCTGAGATCTCCGCCATCGAACGGTGGACCGGGAGCGCCTTGACCTGGTTGTAGATGACCAACCCGAAGACCAGCCCCAAGACGCAGACGATCAGCCCGAAGGACAGGAGCGTCTGGCCGGTGATGCCGCCAAAGGTGACGGCGGAGAAATCGGGGAGGACGAGATCGGCCTCGCTGGCGAACGCGAGGCCGGGATTCAGGAGGCCGAGGACAAGTGTTGCCAGCGCCAGGAACAACGCCGGGGCGGCCAGGGCGATGCCTGCGCGGGAGGTTCGCCGGTTCGCCAGGTGGACCGACGAACGAAACTTCGAGAACATTCAGCCTCCGTGGAAGTTGGATCGCACATGCGACCGTCGGTTGGGTTGTAAAGCCGCGCCATTCTAGCCAAGCCCTAGGGTTGTGGAACTTAGATTTGAGCTACCCCCGGAGGCTCGTCGGGTCCCCCGTCCTTCACGGCACGCCCCGGCGGCAGCTCACTTCTTCTTTCCACGAAGATTTGGTTGACGTGGTCGAAGGTTAGACTGAGTCTAATGTCATGTCGATCGACGTGGTTCAACTGCTCGGAGAGAGAGGGATCCAGCCCTCGGCCCAACGGGTCGCGGTCGGGAAGTATGTCCTCTCGACCGAGGAGCACCCGTCGGCCGACCAGGTTTGGCAGCGCGTCCGCGAGGACTTCCCCATGATCTCGCGGGCGACGGTCTACAACACGCTCAACCTCTTCGTGGACAAGGGACTTGTCCAGCAGTTGGTGTTGGCCGAGGGGCGGATCGTGTTCGATCCCAAGGTCGCCCCCCACCATCACTTCGTCGACGAGGAGGATGGGTCGATCCATGACGTTCCCTGGCAGTCGCTGGAGGTCCACGGGACCGAGAGCCTCCCAGGTTTCCAGGTCAGCCAGTACCAAGTCGTGATGCGAGGCCGACGGCGCTAGTCGCGCGGCGTGCACCGAGCGGCGCTCGCAGCTCACCTCGACCCAACTCCCATTCGCATGCGGCGACGGTCGTGAGACCGCAGAGACGTAGAACCATCCTCTTCATCGATCCATCGACTCCACGTCGACTCAAACGGGCGTAAGTTTGCGCCGAGCCTCTGAAGGGAGAGAACAGATGTCAGACGAAGCCAAGTGCCCGTTCCATGAGACTGCCGGCGGCGGCACGTCGAACCGCGACTGGTGGCCGAACCAGTTGAAGCTCGAACTCCTACACCAGCATTCGTCCAAGTCCAATCCGATGGGCGAGGACTTCGACTACGCCAAGGAGTTCGCGAGCCTCGACCTGGCTGCGGTGAAGAAGGATCTCGCGGCGCTCATGACCGACTCACAGGACTGGTGGCCCGCGGACTTCGGACACTACGGCGGTTTGTTCATCCGCTTGGCTTGGCACAGCGCCGGCACCTACCGAACCGGTGACGGTCGCGGCGGCGGTGGTCGCGGTCAGCAACGCTTCGCTCCGCTCAACAGTTGGCCGGACAACGTCAGCCTCGACAAGGCGCGTCGGCTCCTCTGGCCGATCAAACAGAAGTACGGGCGGAAGATCTCCTGGGCCGACCTCATGATCCTCTCGGGCAACGTCGCGCTCGATTCGATGGGATTCAAGACGTTCGGCTTCGCCGGCGGGCGCCCCGACACCTGGGAACCGGACCACGACGTCTATTGGGGCCGGGAGCAGAAGTGGCTGGCGGGCGACGTGCGCTACGCCCACGGCTCCGAGGGCGTCGAGAAGGCGGGCGCAGTCCTCGTGTCCGATGACGACGCGGATGGAAAGATGCACGGGCGCGACCTGGAGAACCCGCTCGCCGCGGTTCAGATGGGCCTGATCTACGTCAACCCCGAGGGTCCGGACGGCAACCCCGATCCGGTGGCGGCGGGGCGCGACATCCGCGAGACCTTCGCTCGCATGGCGATGAACGACGAGGAGACGGTGGCGCTCATCGCCGGCGGCCATACCTTCGGCAAGACCCACGGCGCCGGACCTGCGTCGCATGTGGGAGTGGAGCCTGAGGCGGCCGGCATCGAGGAGCAGGGCTTCGGCTGGAAGAGCAGCCTCGGCAGCGGCGTGGGCGCAGACACCATCACCAGTGGCCTGGAGGTCACCTGGTCCACCACGCCGACGAAGTGGAGCAATAGCTTCTTCCAGACCCTGTTCGGCTACGAGTGGGAACTCACGAAGAGCCCGGCGGGCGCGCAACAGTGGACTCCGAAGAACGGCGCCGGCGCCGGCACCGTGCCGCATGCGCACGATGCTTCGAAGCGCATCTCGCCTTCCATGCTCACCACGGACCTCGCCCTGCGCTTCGATCCGGCGTACGAGAAGATCTCGCGGCGCTTCTTCGAGAATCCGGATCAGTTCGCCGACGCGTTCGCCCGGGCGTGGTTCAAGCTGACGCACCGCGACATGGGTCCGCGCGCGCGCTATCTCGGGCCGGATGTGCCGAAGGAAGAGTTCCTCTGGCAGGACCCCATCCCCGCGGTGAATCACACGCTGATCGATGCGCAGGACATCGCTGCGCTGAAGGGCAAGATCCTCGCCTCTGGTCTGTCCGTCTCCCAGTTGGTTTCCACCGCTTGGGCGTCGGCGTCCACCTTCCGCGGCTCCGACAAGCGCGGCGGGGCGAACGGCGCTCGTATCCGTCTCGCACCGCAGAAGGCCTGGGCCGTCAACCAGCCGGGCCAGCTCGAGAAAGTTCTGAAGTCCCTCGGGAACATCCAGGGTGAGTTCAACGGCGCGGCTTCCGGCGGCAAGAAGGTCTCTCTGGCCGACCTGATCGTTCTGGCCGGTTGCGCAGGCGTCGAGCAGGCCGCGAAGACGGCCGGTCACGCCGTGACCGTTCCCTTCAAGCCGGGACGCATGGACACCTCGCTGGAGCAGACCGACACGGAGTCGTTCGCCGCGCTCGAACCGATCGCCGACGGCTTCCGCAACTACCTCGAGGGCAAGTACACCGTCTCGGCCGAGGAGCTGCTGATCGACAAGGCGCAGTTGCTGACACTGACCGCTCCGGAGATGACTGTTCTGATCGGCGGCATGCGTGTCTTGAACACCAATGCCGATCAGTCGCAGCACGGGGTCTTCACCACGCAACCTGGCGTCCTGACCAACGACTTCTTCGTGAACCTGCTCGAGATGGGAACGGAGTGGAAGACGAAGGGGGACGCGTTCGAGGGACGCGACCGCAAGACCGGCAAGGTCAAGTGGACCGCGACTCGCGTCGACTTGGTCTTCGGTTCGAACTCCCAGCTCCGGGCGCTGGCCGAAGTTTATGCAAGCTCGGACGCACGAGCGGAGTTCGTCGAGGACTTCGTGGCGGCCTGGACCAAGGTGATGAACCTCGATCGCTTCGATCGCGCGTGATCCCGGCGGGCAGGGCCTGACAACACTCGGCGGGGAATGGAACATGCTCTTGTGACCGACACATCCGCCGCCGGGATTTTGTCTCACGAGCTAGCGCCGAGCTTGCGTCGACCGGGCGGTTGACCGATCGTCCGCGCCCATGACGACACGGACGCCGACCTCGATCGACACTGCGAACACTGCGGACACGCGAGCGCGGCGGACTCTCGGTCCGCTGCGGATTGCCATCCTCGGAATCATCGGACTCGGGATCGTCGGCCTGGCGACGGAGCTGGGGCTGCTCGAGCACTACGAAGAAGCTTGGCAGACGGCGCCTTTGATCCTGCTCGGCGCGGCGACGATCGCGATCGTCGTCCATCTGGCGTGGGATCGCGGCGCGAGAAGTCTTCTGGCGCTGCGCATCGTGGGCGCGCTGGTCACGATGGCGGGGCCGATCGGGCTCTTCCTGCACTACCGCGCCAACACGGAGTTCGAGCAGGAACTCTCCCCCGACCTGAAGGGGTTCGAGCTGTTCTGGGAGGCGATCCACGGGGTCTCGCCGCCCTCGTTGGCGCCAGGCGCGATGATGCAGTTGGGACTGTTGATGCTGGCGTATACGCTGCGACACCCATGGGCGCGGTCGACGGGCCGGGATGCGGTGGGATCGAGCGCTGCGGCGAGCGCGTCGAGCGCGACGGCAACCACAGGAGGACACGAGTGAAGAGTCTGATGAGGTCGACGGGGATGCACTGGGCGCGCGAGTTCGTGATCCTCGGCGCGATGATCGGCGCGGCTTGGTCCGCCTCGTCCGCGCAGACGCCAGCGCAGACGCCAGCGCAGACGCCAGCGCAGACGCAAGCACACGGCGTCGCGTCGCTGCCGCTCCTCGATCCCAACATCGCGGCGCGCCAGGAACTGTTGGCCGTTCCCCACTTCAACGAGTCGCTCATGACGAGCCTGGTCGAGCGTCGGCCGTTCCTCAGGACCTTCGACCTGCATCAGTTCCTCGACGCGAGCTTCGACAGCACGCAGCTCGCAACGGTCTACCAGCATCTCTTCCTTCCGATCGATCTCAACTCGGCCACCTCGGTCGAGATCCTGCTCGTGCCCGGAGTCGGTCCGAAGATGAAGCACGAGTTCGAGGAGTACCGGCCGTACAAGTCGATGGCGCAGTTCCGCAAGGAGATCGGCAAGTACGTCGACACAGGTGAAGTGGCGCGGCTGGCGCGCTATGTCTTCGTGCCGATCGAACTGAATACCGCGACCGACGAGGAGATCCTCGCGATCCCTGGGATCGGCAAGAAGATGCTGCACGAGTTCAAGGAGTACCGCCCGTACGTCAGCCTCGCGCAGTCCCGCAAGGAGATCGGCAAGTACGTCGACGAGAAGGAGCTCGCGCGGCTGGAGCGGTATGTGCGGTTGGACGGCGCGGCGAACAAGGAGTAGGCGAGCGGACGCGGCGGATCCGGACTCGTTTCAAAACGAGTTCGCGCGCGGACGTCGGCGAGAGCCGCTAGTTGTCCCGCATCCCCTGATCGATCCAGTCCTGGAGAACGAGGATCTGCTCGGAGGGCGCCGCGCCGGCGCCGTCGGGCATGCGCGGGATGCCGTCGGCGGGACCGCGCAGCACGCGCACGATGAGGCTCTGAGCGCCGCGGCGCGGTATCGCGGCGGGACCGTGGTCACCCCCCTGCAAGATCTCGGCAGGGGTGATGACGGAGAAGTTGCCGAGGCCGCCGGGGTTGATGTGACACCCCTCGCACCCCTGGGTTCGTAGGATCGAACGCACGTTGGTGCTGAAGCGAATCACGTTCGCGGCGACGTCGAACGCGATCGCGTTGGAGCGCCGAGCGCCGTCGCCGATCGCGACGTCTCCCGCCACGGCCCCTACCGGCACGAGCACACGGAGTGCGTCGTTGGTCCAGGCGACCACGACGGCCGCGACCTCTCCCTCGTCTCCCGCGTCATCCGCGCGGAAGTAGACCCTGCGTACTCCGGGCGCTTCCCCGAAACCGAAGCCCGTGATCGAGACGGTGTCGCCGATCACGGTCCGGGTCGGAACGATTTCGCTCAATTCAGGCAGGGCCGGCAATGATCCGATGACACGAAACGGAAAGCGATTGCTGATGGCGGTCGCGGTCCGCACTTCGAGGGACGCGGAGGCGGCGCTGTCCGAGAGGATCGCCTCGATGAGCGAGTCGGCCCAGGTGGACACAGGCAGCAGCTCTCGGCCGAGGAAGACCGAGCCCGGTTCGATGCCGAAGTCGCGACCGACGACTTGGATGGTGTCGCCGACCGCAGCGCTGTCGGGTACGACCGCTTCGACGAGCGGCTCGGCCGCCGGGGCCTGTCGTTCCAGAGGGTCGCCGAGATCTGCGCAGCCGAAGAGAACGAAGGCGGCGAGCCCGGCGAGCCCGGAGAGAACGGCCGGGACGGAACTGACCGCCGACCCGCGCGCTCGCTCGAACCGCGAGCGAGAGTGACCTCCCCCCATCTACTTCGCCTCCGCCACCGGCGCAGCCACTGCGGTGAAGGTGACCGTCTGCTTCTCGTCCAACTTCACGAAGAGCATCTTGGGGCGCGGGATGTCGTGATCCGCGAGGAAGACGACGAACGTCGTCGCGAAATGGACGCGGTTCGTCTCGGCGTCCCACTTCACTTCGACCGGAGTCGTGAGCGGCTTCTTCACGCCGTGGCACTCGAACTCGCCCGCGATCTGCAGCGTGACCGCTTGGCCGGACTCGAGCCGCGCTGGGTGCTCCCCGATCAACTTCGCGCCGCGGAAGATCGCGCGGGGGAAGCGATCGGTGTGTAGATGGTTCTCGCGCATGTGTTGATTGCGGAGATCGATCCCGGTGTCGAGCTTCAACAGATCGACCGAGACTTCGACGGACACCGAGTCAGCCAGCGCCGCCGGATCGAGCGTGATCTGGCCGGAGATAGCGCTGGTCCGTCCGGTGAAGCTCTCCATCGGCGCTTTCGACTCGAAGACGACGAGAGTCCCCTCCGATCCCGGCGTGATCGTGAAAGTCGCGGCGTTGGCGGCGCCGGGCCACACGCCGGAGAGGGCGTAGGAGAGCGCGCCGGAGAGCGCGCCGGAGAAACAGAGCCCCGCGAGCACGAAGGCGGCGGCCGTTGCGTTCTCACGATGCTCGACGCGTCGGGTCATGGTTCCTCCGGTGTCGGAACGAGAAGCAGGCTCAGAAAAGGAAGTGCGCTTGGAGGCGCGGCTGGAAGTACTCCTGGGCGAGCGCCGAGATCCCTGGGCCCTCGTCCGTCTCTCGCTTCACCGCCATCGCCTGCAGGCCGAGGAAAGGATAGATCAACGCGTCGACTCCGACGCCATACGCAGAGAGAGCGCCCGACTCTGTGTCGATGTCCGGGTCGTAGAAGTCGTAGGTCGCGCGAAGGGAGAGACCGCGCCTGAGCTGGAAGAAGAGCTCGTGACTGGTGACGAGTGCGTCGGGCGTCCCGCCTTCGATGCCCTCGACCGGCGCGTGGAGCCAATCCATCTCTCCTACCCAGGTGAGCGGACCGATGCTGGCCGAGCCGAAGGGGCCGCCCAGGCGACGAGGTCCGGCGTCGCTCTCGCTGTAGGAGAACGATCCGCCGAGCGTCAGCGAAGCGTCGAAGACTCGCTGGCGGATCGCGCTGCGCAGGAAAGCAGCGAGGCGATGGTCGTTGTCCTGCGCGAGCCCGCCCGCGCCGTTCATCAGACCGAGATTCAAGACCGCGCTGCCGGGATGCGTGCCCAGCTCGATGCCGGTGTCGGTGTGCGCGGGGGGCGCGAAGCCGAGCATCTCGCGCACAAAGAGGGTGTGGTCGTCGGAGATCCAGCCGAACGCAGGGATGAAGCGCCCGACGCGCACGTAGCCGTTGGCCGGAAGGAGATAGCCCATGCCGTAGAGCTCGCGCGTCTGGGTCATGCCCTGATCGAGATAGATCGTGAATCGCGGATCGACCTCGATGCGCGTGTAGAAGTCGCCCTGCATCTCGAAGAAGCCGTCCCGGTACGCCTTGTCCTCTGAATACATGTAGAAGGTGCGGAGGTCGGCGCCGATCGAGATCGCGGGGGAGATCTGCGGATCGAGGTTCTCCATCGCCGACTCCGGCGTCGGCTTCATCGCCATCTCCATCGGGATCAGAAACTGCGCGGCGTAGGCCGTGCGCATGCCGCCGCCGGTCGGACTGACGTGGCACAGATTGCAGTCTTGGTTGTACCGAGCGGCGTAGCGTGGGGTGGCCAGGGCGGAGGCGCCGGAGACGCAGGCGAGCACGAGACCGAACGCGAGGCCACGCCAGAGATGCATGATCCGGACACTCCTCAGGGATGAAGCGACGCCTCCGCGCGGAGGTGGCGGCGCGGCTTTCCCCTGATACCGCGAAAGCGCCCTCGCGGTCGAGACGTTCGATGCGATTTGCCCGGGGCGACTCCGTTGACTTCCGTCCTTGGCGCGACGACGCTCCCTCCCCGTGAGAGTGCCCAACCTGCTCGCCACGCCCCGTGGCCGACTCATCGCGTTCTTCCTTCTCTACGTGGCGGAGGGGATCCCATCGGGATTCACCGGGACCGCGATCGCCACGCAGATGCGGCGACAGGGGTTGGAACCGAGCGTGATCGGCGCGTTCATCGGCGCGCTCTATCTCCCGTGGGCGTTCAAATGGGTCTTCGGGCCGCTGGTGGACGTCATCTCGGTCGAGCGGTGGGGTCGGCGACGGACTCTCGCGCTCTTCATCTTCGGGACGACTCTCCCGACCCTCGCTCTCGCGATCGCCATGCAACGGTTCGGCTGGATCTTTCCGATCGCGCCGGATGCGCCCGGGCGTCTCACTCCCTCTCCTGAGCTGGTCTCCTTTTTCCGCTGGATGGCTCTGGCCTACGCCGCGTTCCAAGGCCTGATGTACGGCGTCGGCACCGCGATCTTCATGGATGTGACGACGCGCCGCGTCGCCGCCACGCAGTTCACGGCGTATATGGCGATGACCAACCTGGTCTACTCGTACTCCGCCGTTTGGCAGGGACATGCGGTGGAGCGGTGGGGCTATCCGGTGACCCTCGCGCTCGATTGAGCGGTAGGGCTGATCGGGCTGGTGTTCTTGCCGTTGATGGGAAGAGTCGCGCGAGCGGACCGAGAAGATCCGGAGGAGACTGTGGAGCAGAGCGGCGCCTGAGGATTGCTGCGGGCGAACCATTGCGCCGATCTGCCAGCGTGTCGCTTGTTCCACCCAGATACAACTATTGCCGGCAATAGTAGTTCTTCATTTCACAAGCGATGCCCCCACGTCTGCGCGCGCGCGCGCGCAGAGGCCGGAAGAGGCGTACGAGGACGAAGACGATGCCGAAGGTGAGACCGAGGTGGAGATAACCTCCCAGGTTCAGCCCCAGGATCATCGTCTCGAGAGCGGGCAGCTTCCACGCGATCTCGCGCAGGATCGGCAGGACAAAGAGCAGGAGCGTGTCGCGGATGACCTCACTCAGCGCAATCCGGAACGTCTTCTCTTCCCTGGCGTCGTTCACCTCCCCCGAGTCGAACAAGGCGCGGAGAGAGGACACCACGGGGGACAGTCGCGGGATCGGGCGGTAGACTGCTCGCGGAGCGAACGGCCAAGGAAGGGTGATGCAGCGGGTCTCACGTCAGACAGCGATCGTTCTGGGACTCAGCTCCGCCGCCGCTCTGGTCGTGTTCCTACGCACCGCGTGGATCTCGGACGACGCGTACATCACGCTGAGGACGGTGCGGAATCTCCTGGAGGGATTCGGGCCGGTCTACAACATCGGTGAGCGCGTCCAGGCCTACACGCACCCGCTCTGGTTCTTGTTGCTGACCCTGTTCGGCGCCGTCACGCGGGAGCTGTTCCTGACGACGATCGCGCTGAGCATCGGGCTGACCTTGGGGACGGTCGGGCTGCTCGTCTCGGGACGAAGGTCGGCGTCGCTCACTCCGTCGCTCTCCCCAACGTGGATCGTGCTCACCTTCGGCTTCCTGCTCTCGAGTCGCGCCTTCGTGGACTACTCGACCTCGGGGCTCGAGAACCCGCTCACTCATCTCCTCGTGGTCGGGTTCTTCCTGACGTTGGCCGAGATGTTCCGCGGAGCGACCGAACTCCGCGAGCCGCGCGCGACCGCGACGTCGACGCCGCCACCGTTCGCTCTCCTCGGGGCCTGGGCCGGGCTCGCCATGCTGAACCGCATCGACATCGGGCTACTCCTGGCGCCTGGGCTCGCCGCCGCCGTCTGGAGTGCGAGAGGCGGCCGCCGCCTCTCGAGTGCGCTCCCGTTGCTGCTCGGCTTCATCCCGCTCGCGCTCTGGGAGATCTTCTCGCTCATCTACTACGGCGCGCTCGTTCCGAACACGGCGCTGGCCAAGCTGTGGAGCGGGGTCCCGTCGGAGGCGCTGGCCCAGCAGGGGCTGCGGTACTTCGCGAACTCCTTTCGACTCGACCCGATGACGCTGTCCGTGATCCTGCTCGCGGTGGTCGTCGCGATCGCCGTCACGATCAAGGATCATTCGCGGCGGTGGGAGATCGCGGCGGCGGCCGGCATCCTCCTGTATCTCCGCTACGTCGAGCGCATCGGCGGCGACTTCATGAGCGGACGGTTCTTCACGGCACCTTACGTCGTCGCCCTGCTCGTGCTCGTTCGCTCCGCGCCGCTCGTGCTTCCGGGATCGATTGCGCTGGGACAAGCGAAGAGCGCGCGCCGCATTTCGCACGCCGTGCTCGTAGCGGTCGGCGTGCTGGCGATCGGAATCGCGGTCACGCCGGGGCCGCCGGGGCCGCCGGGATTTTTCGCGCCTGACTTCGGCTCGTCGCGGATCGGCGCACTGGATGAGAGCGGGATCGCCGATGAGCGCCGCTACTACTTCGCCGTGACCGGACTCTTCAACGGCAGGCCGCTGGAAGAGAAACCGGGCTCACGCAGCTACGCGCGCGCACGCAGCGCGGCGGCGGCCTCGGCCAAAGCCGCCAACGCGCCGCCCGAAGCGCCCGTCCTGCCGGTCGGGTCGATCGGGACGCGCGGATTCCAGGTCGGTTCGCGTGTGCATGTCCTCGACGTCCACGCGCTGAGCGACCCGCTGCTCGCGCGTTTGCCTTGCGTGCTGCGCGACGAGCCGTATCTGATCTACCGCGAGTCGTTGGGGCTGTCGCCCGGCGCGTCGGGCTGGCGGATCGGGCACTTCCGTCGGAATCCTCCGCCTGGGTATCTCGCCACGCTCATCTCGGGAGATCCGCAGATCCAGGACCCGCGCATCGCATCGCTCTATCGAGAGGTGCGATTGATGACGCGAGGACCTCTCTTCACGCGAGAGCGCTGGCGAGCGATCACCGCTTCGATTTCACGTGGCCGGCCCGAGACCGCTCCGCGTCCGAACTACGCCGAGATCGACTATGGCGAACTGCTGACGTACGCGCCGAACGTGGTCGAGTACCTGCTCGCGCGTGCGCGGGTGGAGATCGAGCGAGGGAACTACGACGCGGCGGAGCCGGATGTTGTACAGGCCGCGACGCTTGATCGCACGTACCTAGAGGCTGTGACGCAGCTCGCTCAGATCCGCCTGGACAACGGCGATCTGGACCGCGCAATCGCGCTCTTGGAGGCGGCCGTTCGAATCGCGCCGAACGATTCCGAACTCGCGCGCGCGCTCGCACGTCTCGGGGCGTTGCGGGAAGACGCGGCGTTGCAGGATTCGGGGGGCGAGGGAGCGCGGCGACCCCCTCGCTGATCCCCGCGATCGTCAGTTAACGCGGAGCACTCGACAGGTCTCCCGCTGGTCCGCTTGACGCGCTTCCAGCAAGTAGACCCCCGAAGGAACCGGCTGACGATCATCGTCGAGTCCGTCCCACCGCAGCGGATGCACGCCGGGCGTGACGATCTGATCGGAGAGACGGCGCACCAAGCGGCCGCTCGCATCGAAGACGCGGAGGTCGAGCTGTCCGGGCGCAGCGAGAGCGAGCCGGAAGTCGAACGACATCGACCACGGGTTCTGGCCCGCGAGGATTCGGAGCGGCGGTCCGACCTGCAGATCGGCGATCGGCGCATCGCTCGTGTTTCCCGTCACCTCGACCAGGCCGACGGCTGAGTCGGTGGTGAGCGCGCTGGAAAGGGAGGTCGCCGTCACCGTGACGCTGTCGATGTCTCCTGCGTTCGCGGTCGGCAGGATGTGCACCGGCAGCGTGAACTCGGAGGCCCCCGCCGGAGCGAGCACCGTGATCGAAGGTTGGTCGAGCAGACCCCAGCCCTTTCGTGTCGGTCGCCGTGATGCCGAAGAGATCGAGCGCGTTGCCGGTGTTGGTGATCGTGAAGACGAGATGCGCCGTGTCCCCCGCGGCGCCGGAGCTGTCGCCGAGCGACAATCCGGCGACGGTTGCGTCCAGTCGCCGGGGATTCGATCGGAGCCCCTCGGATCCAACAGACGGACTAATCGATCGGCGCCACCAAGACGAATCCGGCCCAGTAGGCGGGGTGACGAAACGGCTGGTCTCCGTGTTCGTCCACGTAAGTGCGCAACCCTTGGCGGGCCGAGCGCAGCGCCTCGGCGATCGAGGCGGGGTCCTCGCTCAGAGCACGGTAGAAGCGCTGCATGAGCAGCGCGGTCGCCCGGTCATCGACGTCCCAGAGACTGGCCAAGACCGACCGGGCGCCGACCTGGAGGAACGTCTGCACGAATCCGACGAACCCTTCACCCGGCACGCGTCGCCCGAGCCCGGTGCTGCATCCACTGAGCACGACCAGGTCGGCGTCGAGCGACCAGTGCTGCAAGATCTCCGCCGCCGTCACCGGTTCGTCGAGGACCAGCGCAGATCCGAGCAGGGAGCGCGGATCGATGACCGCATGGGTCGCGACGTGGAGGAGGCCGAAACTCCGCAGCTCGCCGCGCATCGCCATCCCCTGCAAGACCGAGTCGCTCGCCATCACGCCCGAGAGGACCGTGGCCTGAGGAAGCTCGGCGCGAAGGCTCGCGATCTCTTGCCGGCTGCCCGGCAGATCGAAGGGCGCGGGGTCGCCGACCAAGAGCGAAGGGCGCGCCAAGGGATCGGCCGGCGGCTCTGTTCGTGCAAGCCAGGCGGCCACCGTGGCCGAGGGCGCGTAGAGGATGCGATAGCGCGCGCCGAGCGCTTCGCCTGAGTCATCGATGAGCGCTTCGAGCGGCGCGCCTTGCAGGCCTCCCGATGGGACGACCAGCAGCTCCTCGACCCCATCGAGATACGGTTCGAGCGGGGCGAACCGTTGACGCCAGACTTCGTGCGCCAAACTGTCGACCCGCGCCGTGTCGGTCACTCGGAACGGCCAAGCGGCGGCGGACCGCAGCAAGTCTCGAAACGAAGCGACCGCGTCCGTCGGATCGGCGGCCACGGCCGAGCGCGGATCGGGCGCCAGAGAGAAGAATCGGTACTCGGACTGGAGCAGATCGGCGCGCGCCGCCGCCGCGGCGGTGGCGAGGCTCACATCGGCGCGCGCGGAACGCTCCAACTCGCGCACTCGCCGCGCCTGTCGGTCGAGCTCCTCCCGCGCCGCCATCCGCGGAGCGAGCGAATCTCCGGCCGCCTGCAACAGGTCGGCGAGGACTCGCGCGGTCCCACGTTCGACGGCGCGCCAGGCTTCATCCCCCCGTCCCGACTCCAACAGCAGCTGCGCGAGGAAGGGATAGGGCGACGCGCCGAAAGTGGCGCGCGTCCAACCCGCGCCCGACCGCACGCGCGTTGTCTCGTACACGCGGGCCGCCTCCTCCATCCACCCAAGAGCGGAGTCTCGGTCGCCTCTCGCGACCGCCGCGTCGGCCTGACTGCGCAACGATGTCGCGACCTCGGGATGCTCGGGGCCGAGCGACTCGGTGAGAATGCGAGTCGCCTCCGCCGCTTCGGCCGCCGCCGACTCGAGCGCGCCGCGGGTTCGGTGCACCCGACTCAACGCCAGCAGCGACCGTGCGACGTGCGGGTGCTTCGGCCCGAGCGCCTCACGTCGAGCCTCCAGCACCTCCGTGAGGAGCTGCTCAGCGCGATCGAGATCGCCTCGCCGCCGCTCCAACTCCCCCAGACTCGCGCGCACCACGAGCGTCGTCGGGTGCTTCGGTCCGAGCTTGTTCTCACGGATGGCGAGACTCCGTGCGAAGGCCACCGCGGCCTCGTCGAGCGCATCCAGTTCCACCAACTCTTGCCCGAGTTGGTTCAGCGTCGCGGCGACCTCGAAGCTCTCTTCGCCGAAGAGCGCCTCGCTCACCGCGAGGTTGTCTTGGTGGATGCCGATCGCCTCCTCATGCTCGCCCACCTCGCTGAGCAGCACCGCCAGGTCGTGCCACGAGCGCGGAACCGCGGGGTGCTGATCGCCCCAGGTAGATCGGTACATCGCGAGCCCCAGGCGCACGAGTCGGATCGACTCCTCGTGCCGGCCCTGTTGCGCGCGCAGGCTGCCGAGGAGTTGATAGCCCGAGGCGACATAGGGATGCCGCGGCCCGAGCAGCTCTCGCCAGATCTCGATCGCCTCGAGGATCGGGGTCTCGGCCTCCGTCAGACGCCCCTCGGCGCGGAGCACGTTGCCGATGTTCGCGAGGCTCTCGCTGTGCTCGAGGTAGGCGCCCGGCAACAACTCGCGTCGCACCGCGAGCTGGCGCAGCAAGAGCGACTCGGCGCGAGCGGAGGCGCCCTTGCCGATCAGTCCCTGGATGACGGGACGCAGGCTGTCGGCCCACGCCGCGCGAGCGCGATCGGGCTCGGACAGCGCCAAGATCGCGTTCAGAGAACGGATGTACTGCTCGGCGGTGGCGATCTCGTGCGGCGGCGCGTTGCGCGCGCGTTTCGTCGCCAGGAGTGTTTCCACCGCTCGCAACGCCTCAGCCGTCTCCTTCTGATGACGAAGATCGAGGATGCGCGCCCAGGCGGTCTCCTCTTCGGGCGGCTCGGGAGGCGCGACGGTATTCGACGTGGCCGGTTGCGCGAGCGTGACCAAGAGCGCGCAGAGGAGGACGACGCGAAGCGCGATCCACGAATGGGTCACGGCGCCAGGCGCCGCTTCTCGGCTTCGGTTCGAGCGCGGAGGCCGAGCGCCCCTCTTTCTCTCGAAAGAAGGCGCAGCAGCGAATCGGCGGAGCCGGCGCGGCGGCTCTCACGCAGCGCGACATAGAACGTCCAGCGAGCTTCGGAGCCCCACGGATCGGGCACACTCGGCGTCGCCACCGGACGGAGCGCCCGAGCGGCGTCCGCGTGACGTCCGAGACGCGCCAGCGCGTTGCCCAGATAGAGTCGACGGAGCACCTCCCACTCTCGCTCCGCGCGCAGCGTGTCGAGCAGCTCGGCCGCGGCGCCGAGGTCCCCTCGCTCATACGCTCGCAGCGCGTCCGCGAAAGCGGGCGGAGGAGCGCCCGTCTCACCGGCGCGACGCTGCACCTCTTCTGTTTCCGTCGGAAGCGCGAGGATGGTCGAGCGCAGATCGGCGCCGTCTCTCATCAGACGCGGCGCCAGGAAGAAGAGGAGCGACGCTACGATGGCGAGCGAGAGCGCGAAGCCCAGCTTCGGTCCCGTCAACCAGGCGCGGAAGAAACCTCCGGGCGGCGCGGCGGCCGCGCCTCGTGCGTCGTCGATCCCGCCCGGCGTTCGCCTCGTGACCGTCAACTGACCGCCTTCATCGCGCGTCAATCGATACGCGGCCCGATCGGTCTCGATCTCTCCGGAGCGCTGCAGGAGGATGGCCTCGCACTCACGACAGTCGCGCGCGTGCTCGAGCAGGCGCGCCTCTCGATCGGCCGCGGCCACGCCGAGGACGACGTCGAGCCAAGCTTCTTCCGGCGGATGCGAGCGCTCGCCGCCGTTACCGATCGATCGCTTCATCTCCATCGCGCGATCACTCCTCGCCGCTGGGCGGCAACGGGCGGACGTGCCGCCACAGTTCGACCAACGTACCCGCCGGCATCTCGCTCGGTGCGAGCCCCTTCTTCTGCATGCAGCCGCGAAGTTGATCCCGCGTGCGCTGCAAGAGGACGTCGACGTGCGGCGCGGTGAGACCGACTTCCGGGTGGGTGGCGATCACACGCGAGGCCATCTCGTAGAAGACCCGCAGCACCCAGATCCGTCGGTTGCGGACCGGCAGCCGTGAGAGACAGTCGCGCAGACCGTGCACGTAACCCTGGCGAACAGTGATGTTCGCCGGATCCGCCGCGGAAGACGTCCAGGTCGTCAGATCGAAGGTCGCAGGCGCCTCCTCGCCTTCTTCCGCCTCCAGCGTCACGAACCGACCGCGTCGCTTCAGCAAGTCGAGCACGCCGTTGCGCGCGATGGTCGAGAGGTAGCCGCGCAGTCCGGCGCCTTCGCCTTCTTCCAAGGTCCATGCCCCGGATTCGAAACGACGGAGGAGTTCTAACGCCTTTTCCGCCGCGATGTCGCGGAGGTCTTCGTCGTCGACGCGACCGCGCCGGGCGGCATGTCCCCGCGCGTAGTGCCGCAGCGCCGAGGTCAGGATCAACCAAACCTCGTCATCGTCGCGTCGGCCAGGGGCGCCGCGGAATCGAGAGAGCGCGGCGCTTCGCGCGCGAGCAGCAGTCGCTGCAGCCGCTCCGGCCAGCGAGGATCCTCGGGTCGTCCCGAACCTGACTGCATCGACCCCTTCCCGCGAACTCTCTCGGCCGGATCGAACTCGCGCCGAGAGACTGGAACACGGCCGCGCGCGGTGCGTCAACACTGGGCCTGCGCTAGGATCCTGCGCCGGGAGGAACGATGCGACCATTCATGAACCCCACGTGCGCCGTTCGCGCGCTCTGCGTCACGATCTGTCTCCTCGTGGCGACCGCGGGCCTGACTTCCGCCGAGCCGAACCAACCCGAGGCGCTCGACGCGCTCGATGAAGCGCTCGCGCTGACTGGCCTGACGCGGGCGGACCTCGGCTGGGAGGCGCGCGGTTGGTGGGAGCGCTATCCCGCCGACATCCCGTACAAGCTGCGGCATTTCGACGATCTCTTGGCCGAACCGTTGGCGGTGATGCCGTTCACCCGAGGCATGGGCGCGACGCTGACCAAGACGCTGGCGCCGGATCAGGTCGCAGGAGGGACGGGACCCCGCGGCGCTGGCGCGCTCTACCGGGCGGTGCACGATCTCGGCGTCAACAAGCGTTTCGGCGCGACGCGCGCCTACTCGGCCAACCTGGCGGCGCCGCCGACGCCGCTCGATGTCGCGCTGCTGGAGTGTTGGCGCGCGGGCGATCGCAAGAGCAGCTTCGCCGTCTTCGGGACCGCGCCGACGGCGATCCCCGAGAAGGCTCGGTTGACCGAGAGTTGCGCCGCGCTGCCGCCGGAAGTGAGCGGTATCCTCGGAAAGTTGGTGCTCGACCTGCTGGATGCGCGCGCCACCGCGGAACTCGCGTTTCGTCGCGTCGATCTGGAAACGCGCGCGCGCGTCGCCTCGCGGATCGATCTCGGAAACGAGATGACCGACGCGCAGGAGTACGACCCGGCGATCGACGACTTGGCGCTCGCGTGGGACGAGGCCAGCCTCTGGATCGGCGGGTTGAAGGCCGTCGAGGCGTTGGACCTCGCGCGACTCGCGCTCAATGACACCCTGCCCGACCTGCGCGACCGCAATCGACTCGCGTCGTTCCGCCTCTCCGTCGAGACCCCCGTCGGGTTCGTGATCGTCGACGGAACACGCGACGGGACGCACGAGATCGGAGCGTCCGGCGCCTTCCTCGTCGTCGATCTGGGCGGAAACGACAATTACCGCGGGCCAATCGCCGGCTCCGGGGCGCACCGCGTGCTCGGCGCCGCGCTCGACCTGAGCGGCGAAGATCTCTACGACGCCGGCGACACCGCACTCGGCGCAGGCGTGACCGGCATCGGCGTTTTGCTCGACGCGGACGGCGACGACCGATACAGCTCGCGCACGATGGGTCAGGGCGCCGGCCTCTTCGGCCTCGGCCTCTTGTGCGACCTGGCGGGTAATGACACCTACGTCCATCGCTTCAGCGGACAGGGCGCGGGCTTCTTCGGCATCGGCCTGCTGCTCGATCTGACGGGCGTCGACTCGTACGAACTCTGGGGGGACGGCCAAGGCTTCGGCGGCGTCGCCGGCGTAGGAGTCCTCGGCGATCGCGAAGGGGACGACACCTACGTCGCCGTCGTCGATCCGAAGGTGACGGGCCGACCGTCGGGCCACAGCGAGAATCGGATCTCGGCCAGCGGCGCCCAGGGCTGCGGCATGGGACGTCGCGGCGACGGCAGCGACGGCCACTCCTGGGCGGGCGGACTCGGCGTCCTCCTGGATGCGAGCGGCGACGATGAGTTCACCATCGGCAACTGGGGCCAGGGCTGCGGCTACTGGTTCGGGACCGGCCTCTTCTGGGACGGCGCGGGGAACGACGAAGTGCGCGGAACCGGCTGGACCTCGGCGTCGGGCGCGCACTTCTGTATAGGCGCCGTGATCGACGAGTCGGGCGACGATCTACACTCGACCGCACAGAACTGGGGACCGGCGTTCGGCCACGATTTCACAGTTGCTCTGTTGTACGACGGCGGCGGCGACGACCGCTACGAGTGCGGCTCCGAGGGCGTCGGTCACTCCATCAACCGAAGCGTCGCGCTCTGTTTGGACGTCGGCGGCGCTGACGAGTACCTCTTCGCGACCGAAGGCAAGCGCCCCGGGCTCGTCACCTACGATCCCCGCTTCCTCGATCGCACCACGCCGTCGGTCTACTGGACCGAGTCGACCTCGATCGGGCTGTTCCTCGACATCGGCGGCCTCGACCTGTATCGCCCTTGGACCGAAGGTCCAAGGGCGACCGTCATGGACCCATCCCCGCTTCCTGAAGTCGGCAACGATGTGACCAAGACCGACGACCCGGCCAGCGACACATTCCGCGCGCGCAACTTCGGGGTGTTCGTGGACCGCGCGGCGGGGACGCTCGATCTCCAGCGTCCGCATGGGGGGCGGCGCTGAACCGAAGGGCCGGGTCGCCCCGGCCCCTCGCGCGAGACCCCGACTACCGCCGCAGCACCACCTTTGCCGCTGCGCTGCGTCGGCCGTCCTGCCAGCGGATGAAGTAGACGCCCGGCGCAACGCGCCGACCGCTCTGGTCCGCACCGTCCCAGTTCGCGACACGCGTACCGTTACTTCCACTCTCGGTGGGGAGAAGTCGAAGCGTCCGACCCTGCGCATCGAAGACGAGGAGCCGTCCCTCGCCGCCGCTCGCCCCGGCCAGTTCGATACGGCAACCACTCTGCGCCGGCGACGGATAGACATGGAGGCTCTCGGCCTTGCCCAACAACTCCGCTTCCACTACTTCGCTCGGGACGAACCCGTGCGGGCCCGCGCCGGCCGGGGTCGTTCCATGGCAGACACTGCAGTTGCTCAAAGTACCCGCGTGCCCCTGCAGATCGATCATGTTGGCGTTGTCATTCACCTCTCGGCTGGGGAACTCGGCATGCGTGCTGTTGTGGCACCCAGCGCACATCACTCCGCCGTGCCCCTTCGCCAGCTTGTAGAGCACACCGACCGGCTCGCCGTACTGCGCGGTGTGACAGGTCCGACAGGCCGGCTCGTTCACCCACGGCACGCGGCCCTGGTGTTCGATCGAAGTCGCGACCGTCGCCATGTCGCCGTGACAATCCTGGCAGATGAGTCCGTGATCAGTGTTCATCGCGCCGCGCAGGCAACGAGCCGCCGGTCCCGGGTGGCACTTGTAGCAGCCGGTGATCCCCGGGGTCGTCTCATCCATGAACTTGTGCTGGTCGTGCATGCGAAACGAAAAGTAGCCTGCCTCTTCGATGCCGGGCGTACCGAGCGCCGGATCGGCGTGACAGCTCGCGCAGAGGATCGGCCGTTGGTTCGGGTCGAAGCCGGCTTCGTCCGGGTGGTCGTTCAGAATTCCGCTCTCGCTGGAGTGACATCCCGAGCCGAGGCAATTTATCTCGGCCGAGACCGGGAGGACCGGATTGCTGATCGCGACAGCCGTTCCATCTCCGTCCCTCGCGATCAGGCGCCCCTGCTGGTAAGGACTCTCGATCGTCGGCGTGGCGTCGGTGTACGGCGTGATCGGGATCCCTTCCGCCCGGAAGTGATCGCCGCTCCAGTCGAGCGTTCCGGTCAGTCCCTTTCCCGTCAGCCCGATGTTGTCCGGCAGATCCACGCCGAAGAGCTGAACGTCATAGCTCCAGAAGTCGGTCTTCCCCACGGAGTAAGTGTTGCCGGGGATCGAGTACTCGATCGTGAATCCCTTCGTCACGATCAATGGATCCACCCCGACGCTTCCCTGTCGGATGAGTTGGGCATCGACGTTGTTATACGGGGGCAGGATCGACAGGTTCGCATGGATTCGATTCATGCAATGCATACCGAGGTCGTTCCAGGAGAGGAGCACGTAACCGGCGCGGGCCGGTCCGGCCAAAGACAAGCAGAGGACAGCGAGAGCAATCCGGCCCGGCTGCCTTCCGACGGGACGCTGCGACATGGGAACCTCCGGTTCTCCAGTCGGCGGGCGCGTTCGCCCGGGGGCTGGCGTGGCGGGGAGAGCGATCCGAGCTACTCTCCGCAGCCCTTTCGCATCTCCTCACCCGTGACGATGCTCCTCGTCCCGTAGTCTGTCGAGAGGGGCCAGGTGACGTAGTACGTCTCGACATCGATCCCGAGCTTCGCCACCGTCTCGCACAGCTTTCTGGAGCGCCCCGTGAGCGGGTTTCCGGGCCGGTAGAAGAGCAGGTCGCCCGTCAGCAGAAGCTTCGCTCGCGGCAGATAGAAGAGAAAGTACTCGTCGGTGTGCTGCGACTCGACGTTGAAAATCTCCAGCGCGTTCATCTCGTCTTCGAAGAGCCGACGATCGGCGATGGTCTCGAGCTGGAGCGGCTTCGGCTCGCGCGCGAGCGCATCCGGGCGCAGGGAGTGCCCGGCGGCGAAGATCGTCTCGACCATCGGGGCGGTCGTCTCTGGCGCCAGCACCGTCGCGCCGGAGTGGACCCAGCTCCGCATCCCGCCGATGTATTGTCCGTGCAAGTGACTGAAAGCGAAATACCGGACCGGCTTTCCGAACTGCACGCCGATCCTCTGCACGACCCGGTCGCAGTTCCGTGAGTTGTACACGCCTTCGATGACCGCGAGGTGATCGGAGAACTCGATCACGAAGACGCGCGTATCCATCGACGTGATGTCCATGGCGAAACAATGCGGCGCGATCTCATGCGAGACCAGTTCGTCTGGATCGGCGACGCGCGCTCGATCGCGCGCGCGGTTCCCGTCGGGGAACTCTGTTTCGACGCCGGGCTCGACCGCGGAGAACGAGAAGCGGGCGATCTCTCGTCCGCCGGCCGTCACCACGACACCGGCCGGACCGCTGAATCCACCCCCCACCATCGTCCCCTCGTACCGTACCTCTTCCTCTCCGTCGCCGAGGACATCGTGGAAGGTCGATCGTCGCAGCCGCGTGATCGCTCCGCCCTCTCTCAACGACCCCTTCGAGTCGATCTCCCAGAGTTCGTCTCGCCACGCGAAGACCGACCGGCCGTCGGAGATCTCGCGCAGGTTCTCGGGCCTCTCTCGGATCGCGTTCACGACGACGAGCGGATGCAGCGCCGCGAGCGTGGCCGAGGAAACATCTACGAACGACGCAGCGTCGATCTCGACGCCGGCCGTATCAACCTGGAAGATCCGCCCGCGGCGCACGTAATAGCGATCGATCTCCCTCGCGTCCGGTTCACCCGACTCCAAGAAGAAACCGAATTCGCCGAGCCGGGGGTCGACCGTGAGCTGCAGGTCGATCTCGTAGCGCCGGAAGTCACCGGGCCGTTGCGGATGACTTCCATCGGTCACGAAGCCCGAGCCGAGGATGCGCAGCGGAGTCGGCTCCGCCGGCCGAGCGTCCGCGAGGTCGGAGAGACCCACCCAGTCGAGTGCGACGGCGAGTGCGACGGCGAGTGCGACGGCGA
>Ga0163144_10000460_pt1 | contig 94469 bp, 80 predicted proteins | sample OliLak19BULKMAT1_FD_123175 | JGI IMG/M metagenome (GOLD analysis project Ga0163144, IMG submission 123175) | Freshwater microbial mat bacterial communities from Lake Vanda, McMurdo Dry Valleys, Antarctica - Oligotrophic Lake LV.19.BULKMAT1 | ecosystem: Environmental > Aquatic > Freshwater >...
TCCGTTTCTGCGAATCAGAATTTAGCGCTTGCCTCAAAAATTGTCAGAAAGTTAAACAAAAATCTCGCCCCTCTTCTCTACAAAAATTGTCGCAGGAAGGAGGCTTAACTTAACACCTATGCCGTTTAGGGGCGACAAGAAAGGATAAAAGGTATTGAAATGTCAAAAAATGAGACAATCCACCAAAAGTTTTTAAATATAATCACCCCCCGTGAACGGTTACAAGGATCTACCCAAAGATCTTCCGCCCCTCAGCGATCGCCGCCAATAACGCTTCGATATCGCCCCGATCGCTGTACATCCCAAAACTAACCCGCACTGTCGCAGGCAATCCTAAGCGGTGCAACGCTGGCATTGCACAGTGGTGTCCGGCACGAAACTGGACGTTTCTGGAATCCGCAATCGAAGCTAAATCGTGGGGATGCACCCCTGCCAGATTAAAGGCGATAATCGATTCCTGGGCGCCGTCAATTAGCGCCGGTCCATAAACTGTAACTCCATTCTCGCTACGCAATCGATCAAGGGCCTCTGCAAAAAGTGCGCTCTCGTGCTTGGCGATGGTCTCGATTCCAACCTGCTCAACGAAATCTATTGCTGTGCCAAAGGCGATCGCTTCGGCAATTGATGGCGTACCGGCTTCGAATTTCTGCGGTGGTTCTGCCCAACTCGACTCGGCTAAGGCAACCTGCGCGATCATATCGCCACCACCCATGAAGGGTTGCATCTTCGGGTAATGTTCGGTGCGCACAAATAATGCTCCGATGCCGGTTGGTCCGTAAAGTTTGTGCCCTGAAAATGCCAGAAAATCGATTCCGCGCTGCGCAACCTGCAGACGTTTGTGGGCTACTGACTGAGCTGCATCTACAAAAACCAATGCACCCACGGCATGCGCTAAATCTAAGACCTGATCAAGTGCGGTCACCGAGCCGAATGAGTTCGCGACGTGGGTAATTCCCAATAATTTAGGCCGATAGCGCTCTAGCTTGGCCTCTAGGTCTGCCATATCAAGCTGGGCATGCTGATCACAATCGACAAACTGTAGAGTGAGTCCGCGACGCTTGGCGAGCATCTGCCACGGCACAATATTACTGTGGTGCTCTAAAACGGTCAGCAATACTACATCACCGGGAGTGAACCATTCCTCAAGGGCGTGTGCTAACAGATTGATGCTCTCTGTCGTTCCACGGGTAAAGATAACCTCCTTGGCACTTGCGGCTCCAATGAAATGAGCAATCTTGCTGCGAGCCTCATCCATGTTTTGGCTTGCTTGGGAACTTAGGGAATACGCGCCACGGCGCACATTTGCATGTTCATAGGCTAAGTAGTTGGAAATCCGGTCAATCACATCCTGGGGCTTCTGGCTTGAAGCGGCGGTGTCTAGATAAGAGAAGCGCTGGGTTTGGTTTGAAAAGATCGGAAAATAAGGTCGCAGCGCATCACCAACTAGGCCACACCACGGGGCTAACGGTGCTGGAACCTCACTTCGTTCACGATTGATCGCCACTGTTTCGTTCCAGTCTATTCTAAAATTAGTATTGGACTATAGCAGTTGCGCCCTCCGTTGCAAAAATCACTATTTAGAACGCCTTCCCAGCCCTCTCCGAAGTCTGCTAGAAGGATCGCATCTCTATGCAAACCAGCTCTCCCTCCATTGCTGCCTGGGCAATCGCCGTTTTCTCGGTCGCCGTGCTATTCATCTTTGGCACGGGTCTGGCCTTAGCGGCTGGCTGGATAGGGCGCCACCTTGCCCATCAAAATCTTGAGGATAGCCTAACGCAGCTTAATGGTCCGCGCTCTGAGGTCGGGATTGAGCTATTGACCAAGGTTCATGAGACCCCGTTTGTATCTTTGATCAATACATGGCGTGATCTAAAACCAAGGAATGGCACAGCCCAGTCGTATTCGATCGCGATTAGTCTTCTAGTTGCTCAACGCGCCATATTACAGAGTGAGTGGTCCACGGCATTAACCCAGATTGCTATTGCTATTGAGAGGTTACGCACATCATCTGGTTTAGTACTTACGGAACAGGAGCTTATTTTACTCGTTGAGCTCCTTGAGCGAGCCAATCGCGGTCAATCTGAGCTCCAGCGGATAATTCGTAATCGTGATCAAGTGCTAGCTGAATCCGCAACGTTACGTGATCGCTATGTCTTAATTAGAAACGACGGTGCGAACCTATTGGGCCTCAAACACCGCGACGATGTAACCTCTGAAGGGGAGTTGGGCGTCTATACCTCCGGTGTATTAGAGGGGATCCCTGTGATCGATCGACTCAATGATGGAATCTTGTCCCTTGAGCAGTTGAAGAATGATTTAGTGATTGCTGGTGGTGCAGTGCGTATTCAGGGTTTGGGGGCCGCAGCCAATTTTGCATCTGCGCTTGAGGAGTCCAAAAGACGCTCATTGGAACTTTACCGTGACGAAGTTGCGCAAGAGGAGCGAATCGAAGACCTTGAAGACCAGCTCGCTGCCCAAAAGGACGAATTAGAGCGAATTACAAAACGGGCTATCCTATCGATTAATGCCCATATTCTGCGCATTACGACATAGCGTTTGGTGAAATTTGTTCCGATTTGGAAACTTTCTCTATCCGTCAACCCCCTACCTGCATTTTTTCATTGACTACCGAATGGTCATTCCAGTATCCTTCCGTCTCCAGTTTTTCAGCCGAACTTCCAAGTTTTTGGTTAGCCTGCTGAAGCCCTCCGTTTGTGCGTGATTCTGATCTGATTCTCTCGTGTGTGTTGCTGTTAAGTTTAAAACAATAAGGTAGCGTAATGAAATCTTGGTCCAATTCCGACGCTGTTGCCACTAGCCAGTATATTCCTGAGAAGCGTCTGTTAGCTGCGGTACTACAGCGTGCAATCACCGACTTTATTAGCGGTGATGGCGAAGTGCGTGAGAGCGCTGGTGCGTGGTTAATGGATGACGACAATGATGAAGAGTCGCCCCTCACATTCCTATTTATCTGCGAAGCGCTCGATCTAGATTGCGATGGACTGCGTAAGGCTATCATTATGCAGGCCAAAGCAGCTGCGATGCTTGGTGCAAATGGAATTGGCGCAGAGACTGGACTTCTTTCTGCGGCAGTGCAGTAAAAATTCAGCAGTAAAAATTCAGCAGTAAAAATTCAGCAGTAAAAATTCAGCAGTAAAAATTCAGCAGTAAAAATTCAGCAGTAAAAATTCAGCAGTAAAAATTCAGCAGTAATAATTCGGCCGGAATTATTCTATCTGCAAGAAATTATTATAATTGGCGTCGCAGATTCTTTAGACGATCTGCGACGCTTTTTTGGCACCGCTACTCCACCGTTACACTTTTTGCCAAATTCCGGGGTAGATCCACGTCGGTGCCGTTTAAGACAGCAACGTGATAAGCCAATAGCTGCAACGGAACCGATAGCAACAGCGGGCTGAGTTCTTGGCTTATAAATGGCACCTCGATAACTGACTCCGAGAGCTTTTCTAGCTCGGCAACCTGCTGTGGCTCGGCGTCTGTAACGGCGATAATTCTGCCACCACGTGATTCAACCTCGCGTAGGTTCGACATCGCTTTGTCAAAGAGTAAGCTCGATCGCTGAAGGACTACGACTACTGGCATGTGCTGATCAATAAGCGCGATCGGACCGTGCTTCATCTCACCTGCGGGGTACCCCTCAGCATGAATGTACGAGATCTCTTTAAGTTTTAGGGCCCCTTCGAGAGCAATCGGGTAACAGATGCCGCGCCCCAGGAAAAGGAAATCACGCGCCTGGCACACTGAGCGTGCGCACTTCTCAACAGTCGACTCCACACTTAGGGTAGCTTCAAGGGCACCTGGTAATTTAACGATCGCGTCGAGTAGCGCGCGGCTACGGGCATCGCTCAATGCTAGACGTTTTCGGCCACACTGCACCGCTAGAAGGAACAGGGCAACTAACTGAGTAACGAACGCCTTAGTGGAGGCAACCGAGATCTCTGGACCGGCATGGGTGTATAAAGTTGTACCAACCTTACGGGTTAGTGATGACCCCAGCACGTTGCAGATGGCGGCGGTCTGAGCGTGTCTTCGCGCTACCTCAATCGCTGCCAAGGTATCCGCGGTTTCGCCTGACTGTGAAACTGCAATACAGAGCGAAGCTTGATCAACAAGCACCTGGGGTGCATCAAGCTCCCCCACTCCTCGGTAACGAAATTCAGAGGCATAATCGACCTCGGTAGGAAGACCAGCAAAGGATTCAAAGTAAAATTTGCCGATTAAGCAGGCATGCCAAGCCGTACCACACGCGGTCAGAACGATACGATTGACCTTCTTCTCAGCTGCCCAAACTGAATCAAACTCAGGTAGGACAACGCTGCCCGAACTCTGGTCAATTCGGCCGCGCAGCGTATCCGATACTACACGCCCCTGCTCATCGATCTCCTTGCGCATGAAGTGCTTGAAGCCGCCCTTCTGCGCCGTTACCGGATCCCAAACTACCGTCTGGGGTGTGCGCTCTAAGGTCTCTCCGTCGTGTTCAATATACAGGCGATCAGCAAAGACCTCAGCCATATCGCCATCCTCAAGGATCACGATACTCCGCGATATTGCAAGGACCGCTGGAATATCACTTGCGATCACCATCTCGCCCTCACCGATCCCGATGATTATCGGGGTAGCATTCTTGGCGATTAAGATCCGATCTGGATGTTCGCTGTCTAGAACTAAGAATGCATAACTACCACGAATCGCCGCACAGGTTGCCTTCAATGCGGCAAAGGGCTCCATCCCGGATTGCAAAAACTGATTGCATAAATGCGCGGCAACTTCGGTATCGGTATCGGATGAAAACTTCACCCCGCTACCAATTAGTTTGGCCTTGAGTTCAGCATAATTCTCGATAATTCCATTATGAATCAGGCTGACCCTTCCGGCGCAGTGCGGATGAGCATTATCTTCTGATGGGCGCCCGTGTGTGGCCCATCGGGTGTGGCCAATTCCAACAACGGCACGCGCTGTCGGCGGACGATCGACGAATAATTTCTTTAGTTCGCTCAGTTTGCCGAGCGCTCGGGTAAGATTAAGGCGACCGTTCTCAATTATTGCAACACCGGCGGAGTCATATCCGCGGTACTCTAATTTTTCTAGCCCAGCGATGATGACTGAAAGCGCATCCTTCGCGCCAATATAACCGACGATTCCACACATGTTTGTACCCCTTCAAAAACGCGTCCTGAGGGATTCGAACCCCCGACCTTTTGGTTCGAAGCCAAACGCTCTATCCAGCTGAGCTAAGGACGCATGAGACTAATGTCACACTGCAATGTAATGTCTGAAGGAGTATCGCTGATTAGGCTCATCCTGTTCGAGCCTCATTTGGGACTCGAACGACGGAAAAAACGCATCGCCCGTGTATTTACTATGAACTACGGTCAAGAACAACTCATCCCATAAATTAAGTGTTTGGGCGTAGATCTGGGCGCCGCCGATAATCCAGAGGATATCCGAGGCTTTGTTGCGCCACTCATGGACGAACGCCACCGCATCGGTCACGACCTGCACCCCGTCCGACACCGGGTAGTTGCCTCGTGAGGCGACTACATTAACCCTGTGCGGTAATGGGCGAAATCTTGGCGGCAAAGACTCATAGGTTGCCCGCCCCATAAGGACGGTGTGCCCTCGGGTTAGCTCCGAGAACCGCTTCATATCCTCTGGAATGTGCCACGGCAGCTTGCCGTGGTCGCCGATCACCCGCCCTTCATCCATGGCAGCAATGGCACAGACCTTGGCGCTGGATTCCTTGGTACAGGGTTCTTTGGAACGGGGCGAGTTCATCGACTAGACCGCAATATCGAACTTAATGCCTTCATGCGGCTGATAACTCTCGAGCTTAAAGTCCTCGAATTTAAATCCGAATAGATCGGTGACCGATGGATTCAATTTCATAATCGGCATCGCTCGCGGCTCTCGACGTAGCTGCTCCTCGGCTCCAACGATATGATTCGAATAGATATGCACATCACCAAAGGTATGCACAAACTCGTGCGCCTTCAGTCCAGTTACCTGTGCAACCATCATCAGCAGTAAGGCGTAGCTAGCGATATTGAACGGCACTCCAAGCATCAGGTCAGCCGAGCGTTGATAGAGCTGGACGCTCAATCGATCCCCTGAAACGTAAAACTGAAATAGGGTATGACACGCTGGGGGTGCAACCGCGGGCAGATCCCCAGGATTGAATGAGACAACTAACAGCCTGCGGCTGTACGGATTACGTTTGATCTCTGCGACAACGTTTGCGATCTGATCAATCGTTCTTCCATCGGCGGCGCGCCACGCCCGCCACTGCTTTCCATATACGGGACCTAAGTCACCACTTGCATCAGCCCACTCATCCCAGATCGAAACCTTCTCAGCCTGCAACGAACGAATATTCGTCTCGCCGCGCAAAAACCAGAGTAGCTCATGGACAATGGAACGTAGGTGAAGTTTCTTAGTTGTAAGTAGTGGAAACCCATGCTCCAGGCTAAAGCGCAGCTGCCGTCCGAATACCGAGTAGGTTCCTACCCCGGTACGATCCGTACGAAACTGCGTGCTGCTCAATTCGGGCTTGCCGTTATGCAGTACATCACGAACTAACTCAAGATACTGGGGATCGGCGGAATGTAGCATACTGAACTCCTCTGTTACTGGGCTTCCATATGGTACCCCCGCTTATAGCGGTTTGCAAAAGTCGCGAGCGATATAATAGCTTTTGCAAACCGCTATAGATTCGCTGAAAGCGAATCAAAACAGCAACCTATAGCGATTAGTTTCAAAAGGCTTGCCAATTTTATTGGCACCGACTTTTGATAATCGCTATAGAACAGGAATTCAATCGTTTTCCAGGGTAGTTATGTGACAATAAATATTTTTCGTAAGCGTTCACGGGGGGTACTAGAATCATCGCAAACTAATAATTTGGGTGCATTTTTATCCGCTGGAAGCGGCCCCCGGCGGGATAACAAGTAACCGTTCACAGAAAATGCCCCGGTTAGGGGCGACAAGAAAGGATAATAGGTATTGAAATGTCAAAAAATGAGACAATTCTCCAAAAGTTTTTAAATATACCCGCCCCCCGTGAACGGTTACTATTTTTCAACTTTCGCGATCATGAATCTACTGATAAGCTAGTGATCTAATGGTTGCCAAAGGAAACGAACCGGAACGGTGGGAGAAGCTCCTCGCAGTTTTAGACGAGAAGCTACAGCTTGGCCTGTTAGACTACCTGCGCCGCGTAGCGGCATATCACTTCGAGGAAGATATACTTTATATCGAGCCCGGCTCAAAGTCCGACGAGGAATACTTCAAGCGTGAAGCAGCTTTTCAACAGCTTAATCTTCTGGCGCAGGACGCAGTGAAGGTGGATAAAGTTAAGATCCGCCCGGCTGTTTAATAGATTTTCTCCTTTTCTCTAAGAACTTAACAGCAGCTCTAATGGCCTACTAGTATTTCTTCCGCGCCTTCCTCCACTGAAAGGTCTCGGCGTTCAAAGTATTGAGCAGCCCTAAGCGCAGACTCCGCGGCTCAATCCCGAGCGCTTCGCAGCTTTCAACGAATGAGAACACATACTCAGTTTCGCGGCTCATTATCCAATTGTAAGCCTCGCGATAGCGCGCCCGACCCATAGCGGTCGTGGCTGTTGAATAGTTCATAAAATTCTGGATTCCGTCAAACAATAGCGCGCCTATCAGATGGCGCTCGGGGCCCTTGGCATAGCCCTTGGTTTCGTCAACAAGATCTCCGGCAATCGTTGCTTCAGATCCTATGTCGATGCTGCCGAAATCACCCGCACTATAATCATTGTATGTCATGACCCATGCCCTCCTAAAATCAAGGGATGACCAATTTACCCCTATGTCTTTAGGATGCAGGGTCGTGGAGAAACGGTGTCAAAAATTTGGCGCTAGGCCCCTAATACGCTAGCGAATACGGTGAGCATTTAGCGCCGTCGCCATTGTTATCAATAACATAGCACTTGCAACGCCCCAGGGCGGCAGGGTGCCGGAGGCCGCTCCGACAAAAAGGACCAGACAAAGGGCAGAAACGGCGATTCGATTCTGCATATAAACGCTGTGGAAAGTTCGAGCCAGATCGGTCAATTTAATGATCAGCTCCAGTGAGCGACCCAAAAGTACGATATTTGCATCCTTAAAATCCCACTTTAAGCGGTTAAAACACTGCAGAGTAACAGACTGGCTATTGCTCGTTGGGGCGGATTCAAGAGCGTTCCCTTTGGCGAAGATGGTATCTATGCGGTTAGACAATACCACCATTGATCCCCGGGCCGAGTCATCACCAGCGCCAACCCGATCGCGAAGCTGTGACAACGTCAAGGCACCTTGAATTAATGCCAATTCAAGGCCAATCCCCCCCCCGAGTGGATCTATTACCGGCTGTGGTTCCTCACTAACTAAGGATACCGCCATTCCGCGCTCACGCAGAGCGGCAATACATTCGCGCCCGTCATGAGTAAATCGTTCAGCGAGGTAGAGCCTGCCAACTACTTCACTACCAACAGCGATGTACCAGCAGTGCAACTTGTTTGCTAGCGGTGCCTCGGGCAGGTCGCTTGGCTGTAGTTGGACACCTCGCAAGATCAGGAACTCCTCATCACCGATCGTAAACTCTGCGCCCTCTAAGGTCGCGATAATCCCCCGTCCAGGATAGTGCGCGACTTCATGTACCCGCTGCAGCTCGAAGTCTTTAATTCCGGAGCGCAGCGCCAACAACGCTTCGATCTCGTCATCGACTCCAACAGCTGAACTAGCATTCTTTATGCTTTCAAAATCGGAGCGCTGTTGCTCTGTAACAGCCTGTGCGACGGCGACGATCGCGGATACAAGTGCATTATTACTAAAACGTTGGTCGATCAGCTCCACATTGGTTACCCGCATGGTTCCCGGTGGATTACTTGACTGCAGATCGATCACAAACCGTTTCGCCTGCGCAACGCGCTCCAGCACAGCATCGCCATTAATAATTGCTCCCCTTCGGTAAGCGGCGCTCAGTCCAAGGGACTTCATAATCGGCGCGAGTCGCAAACTAAGCGCAGGTGGCGCAATCAGCAGTATCCCCATCACAATACCTGCAAGGGTAACGGGCGGTGTGCCGAAGCTGCCCCAAACACTGCTAACCGCAAGGGTTGCAACCAAAATTGTTAGCACATAGACGCTCTCGCCCATGCGTGGTTCTGCCTCAAACTGATCGCGAACCGCCATTAGGCGCTCCCTGAGCTGATCATCGAACGCCGAGAGTCGCGACTCAGCGAGCATTGCCACAACTCTACAGGTGATCCCGCGGTCGTGACTTACTGGATTCTCTTTAGTAGCACCATCATTGCTAGATCCTTCGTAACTAGACAGAGCTACGACATTGACTGGAGCAATTCGCACCACAACTGATCCAGCCGTAATGAGATCTCCTGGACGCTTAACACACAGCTCAAGTGAACCGTGAACCTGGCGCTCGCGTACCTCGCATAGTCCCTGCACGATCTGCGCATCACAAGGCAATACTGAACCGACTCGCGCCGCGATTAGCGAACCAACGGTCAGACCTTGGTGAGTAAGTGCCTCGCCATGGGTAGAAGTAATTGGAGAAACCGCCGTCGTTGCCAAACTGGTCGGGCCTCCATTAATCATTCCGCCGTTAAGCGCGCTGCCAACCTGGATTCGCAAACGCGCAAGAGCGCGCTCCTCAAAAAGATGCCGCAGAGCGACGATTAAACACAGTGCCGCTATTGATAGGCAGGTTCCAAATCCTGATACAGGAGCTACTCCGATAAGATCGCTTGCTGAGACGCTGGATTGTGACACAGCGACTGCGATGCATTGACCCATACCGGCAAAACAGGCCAGAAGCTCCAAACACTCCGAGCGCAATCGTCGCCCCCGAACCCCTTGTAGTACGCTAGGTGCCAGGGCCAATGCCATCACAGCAAGGGTAAATCCAGAAAAAATAGCCAACATACCAACAGCGAGTCGAGTTAGCTCTTCTTGAATCGGCTCGAAGTCTGAAACCCCCCGGACAATGAGATAAGCGATGCCAACATTCAGCGCGAGCATGATCGCAGCCGAAGTGACGCCGGACCAAGCCGAGAATGAACGGCTAGTAACAAGATGAGGAGCTGCACTAGCTGCTGCAGTATCCAGACCGCTTGCTGAAGAAGAGTTAGGTGCGGACGTGACCTTCGAATCCAAATGTGACGAAAATGGCGCAAGCACTATCGGTTCAATCTCTGAGCTTGGCTCTGTCAGTACTCCCGCGACTGCATGACCTGCGCTAATTCGAGAGCCTGTACGTGTGGACGTATTATTAACGGTGTTATTAGATGCTGATGGTGCGATACGCTCAACGGAGATGGCACTAGCGCTCTCGTTCTCTGAACGTACTGCATTCTGGAACAGAGCTGTGTTTTGCTCACCAACTGCCATAACTACAGCGCCACAAAATTCGCCGCTATTAATTAAACAGCAACGTTAGACACAGCAAAAAAAGACACAGTAAAAAAAGAAACAGCAAAGGGCCAACGAACAAAACCTGTTTAACATAGAACAGTTAGCTAAGTCTTCTTAGCAACCCACTTCTTCTTCTTTGGGACGGTGACCTTTGCAACCTTTACGGCTCCTTCTGCCACAAACTTCTTCTTCAACCGCGAAAGCTTCTTGTCCTCAAACAGAACATGCTTACGAGAGATCGGATCATACTTCTTAAGGGCCATCTTCTTTTCGCCCTTTAATTTCTTGCGGTTCTTGCGATTGGAATAATAATACCCGGTCGCTGCGCTGGAGACGAGGGTTGCGGATTCGCGGTGTGTCTTTGCCATAACGTATATCTGCCCAAAACTACCTAAAATGAGTTACGAGTAAAACTGGAGCCAAATATTGCCGGATTATCGGGCAAAACTCAAGGCTGGTAACCGTTCACGCGGGTAGCTAAATTTTGAGACTTTTGGTGCATAATCCAATTGGTTGGCATTTTAAGACACTCTACCCTTCCTTGTCACCCCTGACCGGGGCACTTTTTGTGAACGGTTACTTGTAATCCCGCCGGGGGTTCCGCCTCCGGCGGAAGGCTTGGAATACTTGTTATAGCTTTCGACGCCCCTATAGCAGCCGTGAATGTTTATCAAGGCTTAGCTACTAATGCACTGTTCTGCTACACTCCCCCAAATTTTTGACATATGACGATGCTCCTAAGATGATCAGATTTCTTGATGAATTACGCTGGCGTGGCCTCTTACAGGACGTTTCCGACTCAGAAATGGAGGCGAAGCTTACCCCTGGAGCTGGATGTTATATCGGCTTTGATCCAACCGCCAAAAGTTTACAGCTTGGCAACTTGGCGGTTCTGATTACGGCAATGCATCTTGGCCGAGGAGGTCTAGATCCGGTGATTCTTTTTGGTGGGGCCACGGGTGCCATCGGCGATCCATCGGGACGAAGCACTGAACGTAACCTCCTTAGCCGTGAAGAGATCGACGCAAACGTCGCTGCGCAATCGGCCCAGGCACAGGCGATATTTAGCCGAGTTGGTGTCAAGGCTAACTTTGTCAATAACTTTGATTGGACCGCTGAACTTAGCACTCTCGATTTTCTGCGGGATGTAGGCAAGCACTTTACCGTTAATTACATGCTCGCCAAGGAAACTGTTAGGACCCGGCTTGATGGTGATGGAATCTCATTTACCGAGTTTAGCTACATGCTTCTGCAGGCTCATGACTACCTGCACCTATTTAAATCTCATAATTGTAGAGTGCAGTTTGGGGCCTCAGATCAGTGGGGAAACATCACAGCCGGACTTGAATTGATTCGCCGTAAAGGTGTTGGCGAGGCCTTTGCGTTCTGTATCCCGCTAATTTTAGATAATAACGGCAAGAAGTTTGGCAAGAGTGCCGGAAACGCTGTCTGGCTCGATCCTAGTATGATGAGCCCGTACCGCTTCCATCAATTTTGGTTGAATACTAGCGACACTGAAGTTGAACGGATGCTTAAGATCTTTACCTTCAGATCACAAAGCGATATTACGGCAATCGTAAACTCTAGTGCAGCCGAACCGCATAAACGGATCGGACAGAACGCTTTAGCGGACGCTGTTACAACGCTTGTACACGGCGAGGCGGCAACTGAAGAGGCACGGCGAAGTGCGCAGGCGTTGTTTGGCGGCTCGATCTCAGAGTTGAGTGAAGCAGAGCTGCTAGACATCTTTGGTGATGTACCATCGACCTCGATGACACGTGAGCGAATTCAAGCGCTACCTTTACTTGAATTGTTCACCGAGACGGGGCTCGCACCATCCAAAGGCGAGGCGCGCAAACTAATCAGCGCCGGTGGAGGCTACATTAATAATAAACGGCTTAGTGAAGGCACCCAGTTGGTAGGTGATTCCCATTTTGCTGGACTGAATATCCTAATTCTACGCAGCGGAAAGAAGAACTATCACCTCTTGAAGATCACTCCGTGAACTCGAAACCCGCTACTGCAGTGCAATATACCGCCTACCTGGAGGGAAGTTTAGTACTTACCGCGCAGGGTGTTTGGGTCCACAACGGAACGCCCTTCGCCAATCAACGTCTCAGCGAACTATTTTCACGCTCAGTCGTTTGGGATTCGCAACACAACGCCTACACGGTGCGAATCGGCGCGCAGCAGGCATGCTTTACCTGTGAAGATACGCCCTACTTTGTGATGGAGTTTGATCCGGGCACATTACAGCTTCGCCTATCAAACGACAGTCATTATTCTTTAGCGCTCGATAGTCTACGGGTCGGCTCCTCCGGACAGTTCTATTGCCGTGTGGCCGTGAATCCAGGACGTCAAGATGTCGCACGCTTCAGCCGCCCAGCCCATCAATCACTCTTGGCGCACGCCGTCGATGACCAGCACCTTGAGCTAGCCGGCAAGGTTATCAAACTGGAGCCGCTATGACGTTCCAAGTTGGTTCCCGAGTAATAGTTACCAAGCTGCGCCGCCGCGGCGAGGTCATCGCCATACTCCCAAACGGTCGTTTACGCATCGCCTTGGGAAGCATCACTACATTCTGTAGCCCGGGCGAACTGCAACTCGACAGCAACATACCGGTCAAGGCAGCTTCCGACACGATCACTGTTCGCGATAGCGACGGCACCCCTATCAAAACTGGCACAAAATCGGGCTCTCTAAAACTCGATCTGCACGGCAATACGGTCTCCGAAGCGCTAGCGCTCCTCGACCAGGCCCTAAATCGCTGCATTCTCGATGGACATATTCAACTTGAGGTGGTCCACGGAATCGGCAGCGGCGCGCTGATGCGGGCCGTACATGAGTATTGCTGTCGCTCTCCAGTAGTTGCAAAATTCGCCATCGCGCCCCGTAATACGGGGACCACGATTGTGTACCTGTGAGGCACATGATGTCTGCATTGCATTTAGTTGAATTCTAAGAGATTGTTTTTAATGGTGCAAAATTGCCTTACAAACGATTCTGACCGTACGGCCACGAACACCCCGGTCCTATCGATCGTTAGCCCCGTCTATTACGGTAGCAAGCTTGTGGCGCCGCTCGTCGCACGGATTACTGAGGAGCTAAACAAACTTGGAGTGCTCTACGAGATCGTGCTGGTTGAGGATGGCAGTCCTGATGACTCCTGGACAAAGATAGTTGCTGAGGGCGAGCAAAACCGACACGTACGCGGCGTTAAGCTCTCTAGAAATTTTGGTCAACACGCTGCTATCTCGGCCGGACTGCATGAGTCTCGCGGAGACTATGTCGTAGTTATTGATTGCGACCTGCAGGAGGATCCGAGATATATAGCAGCGCTACTTGAGGAGGCCCGCAAGGGCTTTGACATAGTCTATGCGCGTCGCGAATCGCGCAGTCATTCAAGATTTAAAAACTTAGGAGCGTTATTTTTTAACACCGCCTTTAACTGGCTGTCAGAGAATAAACAGGTCAACAGTCGAGCCGATGTTGGATCTTACTCTATCCTTAGTCGACGAGTCGTTGAAGCATTTCGCCAAATTAACGATTACCACCGGCACTATCTTCTAGTAGTGCGTTGGCTCGGGTTTCGATCCTCTTACATTGAGGTAGAACATAACAAACGACTTGAGGGGCGAAGTAGTTACTCAGTTCGCAAGCTGATCCGCCACGCCATTGACGGAATCACCTCTCAGTCTACGCGCCTCTTACGGATCTCAATTGCAATCGGGCTGCTCTTTTTTTGCGCAGCGATCTTAGCAGCGATCCTGTTGATCGTCCTTTACTTCACCCAAGGTTTAAGGGAGGGCTGGACCTCAGTCATGGTGCTGATTCTACTCTCCACGGGAATGATAATGATGTCGCTTGGAATTATTGGAATCTATCTCGGGAAAGCCTTTGAACAGGTCAAGGGGCGGCCGTTGTATATCGTGGAGACTAGGGTCAACTAATTATGGCCGAGAAAACAGTCCTAATCACTCAGTCAAACTATATCCCCTGGAAGGGCTACTTTGATCTGATCAATCTAGCCGATGAGTTTGTAATCTACGACGATATGCAGTTCACCCGTCGCGATTGGCGCAGTAGAAACAAGATCAAAACCCCGCAGGGTCTGCATTGGCTCACGGTTCCGGTACAGGTTAAGGGCAAGTTTAATCAGAAGATTAAGGATACCGAGATCGCTGAGGAAGATTGGGCCGAACAACACTGGAAGACGATTAAACAGAACTACGCGGCAACCCCCTACTTCCAACAGTTTAAGGAACCCTTTGAGGCGATCTACCTTGGCAAAAAGTTTCGCCTATTGTCTGAGCTCAACCATGCTTTGATCGTCACAGTTTGTAGTGCGCTTGGTATTAAGCCCTCAATCAGATGGTCGAGCGAGTTTGATCTGGCAGAAGATCGGACCCAGCGACTGGTAGATATCTGTAAGACACTAGGGGGCACCCGCTATATCACAGGCCCTGCAGCTAAGGCCTATATGGATGAATCAATGTTTGCAGCGGCCGGTGTCGCGCTGGATTACTTTGACTACTCCAACTACCCCCCATATCACCAACTCCACGGAGAGTTTGCTCATGATGTCTCGGTCCTTGATCTAATCTTCAATGAGGGTAAAAATGCCCCCAAATTTATGAAGACGTTTGGCAGATTTGAATGAGCTCGGATTCTGCGATTATCAACACTGTTGCTGAATACTACACAGAGACTGTGGCTAAACATGGGGCTACGGCTCGAGGAGTAGATTGGAGCTCTGACGAATCCCAGAAACTGCGCTTTGCGCAGCTCGGTCGGATTTTTGAAGGGGGCGAGGTCCGGGCGTCTGTTCTTGACTATGGGTCCGGGTGGGGTGCGCTACTTGAATATATCGACACCCATTTTCCGGCGCTCGCTCTGCAGTATACCGGCTATGACATAGTCCCATCGATGCTCGATCATGCAAGGACTAGATATCCGAACCGTGGAAGCTGGGCTGCGGCTCTCACCAATGGCGAAAAGTTTGATTACGTACTGGCGAGCGGTGTCCTCAATGTACGTCAATCACACACCGACCTGGAGTGGTGGGATTACGTTGTAACCACCCTAATCAAGTTTGATTCGTTGGCAACTAAGGGCTTCGCCTTCAATATGCTCACCTCTTATTCAGATCAGGATAAGATGCGCGATTATCTTTACTATGCCAATCCTGGCAAGGTATTTGAACTATGCAAGCAACGCTTCTCGAAACAGGTTGCCCTGCTGCACGATTATCCGCTCTACGAGTTTACAATTTTGGTTAGAAAGTAAAAGGCCGACGATATGGCAGAGATCATAATCTTTGGAGCTGGCGACATTGCAAAGCTTGCCCACTTTTATTTTGAAAAGGATAGTCAACATAAGGTCGTAGCATTTACCGTTGATAGTAAATTCAGAAACCAAAGCTCCTTCCGTGATCTACCGCTGGTTGATTTTGAGCAGGTCACCACGAACTATCCCCCCTCACGTTATAAGATGTTTGTAGCTCTAAGTTACGCCAGAATGAACAGGGCCAGGGCGGAAACCTATGCCCGCGCGAAGGAGCTGGGATATGAGCTTGTTAGCTACGTCAGTTCGCACTGCACCTACCTGTCAGAAACTCCCCCGGGCGACAACTGTTTTATCCTCGAAGACAATACTGTGCAGCCTTTTGTAAAGATCGGTAATGACGTAACGCTATGGAGCGGTAATCATATCGGCCACGATTCAACGATCGAGGACCACTGTTTTTTGGCTTCACATATAGTAGTTTCAGGCCATTGTCGCATAGAACAGGGATGTTTTATTGGCGTGAACGCTACATTAAGAAATGGTATAACGATTGCGCCCGAGAGCTGTATCGGGGCAGGCGCAGTTATTATGAAGGATACAGAGACCAAGGGAGTTTACCTGCCGGAGCGGGCAAAGCTGTTTTCGAAGAAGAGCGATGAGATTGAACTTTAGTAACTGAGCATGGAGAATGATATGGCAGCTGCTGTACAGTCATATGGAATCGAGAATCAGGAGCAGAATACCTCCATCTTGGAGCAACACCTTGAGGAGCTTAGGATCAATGGCTTCACGATTCTCCGCAATCAGCTTACAGAGGCTGAATTAAGGGATGCGACTAGCCGACTAGACGCGCTCTATCTACAGCAGGAGTCCGAACTCGGAGCGGATATTCTTAAGGCGATCAAGGAGGCTAACCTCGTGCGTTGCCCACTTGCAGCGGATGAATTTTTCCTGGGCCTTGCCCGCAAGCCGCTAGTTTTGGATCTCGCCTCCAAGGCGATTGGTGGTGGCTATATAATGCTGCACCTGCAGAATGGAATAATTAATCGTCCAAATGAACCGCACCACCAAAGCTCCTGGCACCGCGATCTTCCTTATCAAGAGTACACGACTTCAAGACCGATCGGCATTGGAGCACTTGTGTGCATCGATGACTTTACCCAAGAGATGGGTTGTACATATGTGCTGCCCCATTCCCACCGTGTTGAGCGTATGCCGTCGGCTGAGTATGTAAAGAAGTTTGAGAAGCCCGCTGAGGCCCCTGCCGGTTCGATAATTCTCTTCGATGTAATGCTGTATCACCGTGCTGGATACAACTCCTCCAGCCGAATTCGACGTGGACTCAACAACGTCTATACCGCGCCGCTTTTCAAGCAGCAGATCGATCTACCAACAGCGCTTGATGGTAAACACAGGCAGGATCCTGAGTTAGCTCGGTTCCTGGGCTACGATAGCAAAGTACCTGGCAGTGTCCTGGAGTATCGCCGTAGTCGACACGACCGACTCACTAATCGCTGAAGTAAACCGGAGCAGACGATGGCGTGGGAGAAGCTAGGTTTAGTGTTTGCGCCCAATGCCGAGTACCCATGGATGATTAGCCATGCGGCTAATCCGTTCGCTGAGCATCTCGATGGTGATAGATTCCGAATCTATTTCACCTGTAGAGATGCGCAGCAGCGATCACATATCGCTTGGGTCATAGTTAATTTAGTAACTCTCAAAGTAGAAAAATTGGCTGAGCAACCCTTGCTTGGTCCTGGCCAACTGGGAACTTTCGATGATAGCGGGGTAGCGCTGGGATGGGTTTTGAACCGAGACGGAGAGAAGCTCTTCTACTACCTTGGCTGGAATCTTGGTGTAACCGTCCCCTGGCGCAATTCAATCGGACTTGCGCGCTATAATTCTCGATCAGAAACACTCGATCGGGTTAGTTTGGCCCCACTGATGGACCGTAATGCGGTAGATCCTTACTCTATCTCCTACCCCTGCGTCTTAGCTGAAAACGGCACCTATCGGATGTGGTACGGGTCCAATCTGGCATGGGGCGCCAAGGCGGAGACGATGCAACATGTTATTAAGTACGCCACATCGCCGGACGGATATACCTGGAATAGATCTGGCGAGATCGCGATCGGATTAGAAGGTGGCCAGTATGCGCTCTCCAAACCGTGCGTTGTGCGCGACGGCGAGAAATATAAGATGTGGTACTCATTTCGGGGCGATTCGTATCGCATCGGGTATGCGCAGTCGAAAGACGGCATTAATTGGCAACGCAAGGACTCTGAAGTTGGTATCGATGTAGGTGCGTCAGGTTGGGATAGTGAGATGATCTGTTATGGGCACATTTTTGATCACGCTGGGCAACGGCTTATGATTTATAATGGCAATGGATACGGACGGACCGGTTTTGGCATTGCACGCCAGGTATGATTAGCCCACCGTATGTGCTATGGTCACCATCCGTATAACCTTAGCGGAGTTTGATATGTCTAACACAGCAGAACACCCCCAACTTCTCCCCACTCACAACGTCCCCTTCAATCGCCCTTTCCTAACTGGCAACGAAATCAAATATATCCAAGAGGCCGTCAAGATCGGCAAGATATCTGGCAACGGCACATTCACCCAGAGATGTCACGAATACTTCAAGGAACGCTACGGAATAAAAAAGGCCCTGCTTACCTCATCGTGCACTGATGCGTTAGAGATGGCAGCACTTCTTTGCAACTTGGGTCCCGGCGATCAGGTAATCCTGCCCTCATATACCTTTGTCTCTACCGCAAATGCATTTTTGCTGCGTGGTGCTGAGCTTGTGTTTGCTGATAGTAGTGCTGAGAGTCCGAATATCTCAGTTGAAAGCATCCATGCACTAATTACACCGAAGACAAAAGTTATCGTGGTCGTTCATTACGGTGGCATCGCCTGTGACATGGACCCGATCATGGAGCTTGCAAAAGAGTATAATCTACTAGTCGTTGAAGATGCGGCTCATGCTATTGAGTCATTCTACAAAGGTCGTCCACTAGGTTCTATTGGTGATCTCGGTACATTTTCATTTCACGAAACAAAAAACATTATCTCTGGCGAGGGTGGCCTACTTGCTGTTAACAATCCAGTTCTCGCTGATCGTGCCGAGATCCTCTGGGAGAAGGGCACTAATCGCGCAGCTTTCGCCCGCGGTGAGGTCGCCAAGTATACCTGGGTTGATATCGGTTCATCGTTTCTGGCTTCGGACCTTACTGCTGCATTCCTGCTTGCTCAGTTAGAGAGTCTGCCGAAGATTCAGGAGCGGCGCTGCACGATCTGGAATAGATACTTTTCAAATCTCCGGCAGATAAAGTTAAGCGCAACCCTCCCAAGCCTACCCGATTATGCCACCGTTAATGGTCACCTTTTTTACTTGACCTTTAATGGGGTCGAAGAGCGCAATCAATTCATCGCTAACCTAGCCGAGTACCAAATTCAGGCGCTATTCCATTACATTCCGCTGCATAGCAGCCCCTATTACACAACGCGCCACCACGGCCACGCATTACCAAACGCTGCGCGCTATGCAGACGGACTTGTGCGGTTGCCATTGTATTACGAACTCGATCTTGCGCAGGTCGATCGGGTTTGTGAAATGATTGGGGCTTTTGGTTAGTGCGAGAGCAGAACTCCAGCCTTCCGATTCTGAACCGCCAAATTCGGAACCGCCAAATTCGGTTTTGAACCGAGATTTTTTGGCATCCAAAATAGAGTGACAAAGAACGCTATCTTCAAAGCAAACTGAAGCGGACCGACTGTGGGCCAGATCTCCTCTCGATTGAGAATCAGTATTAATAATACGACAGCCACAAACTCCCTAAAGCCCACTCGTACTCTTGAAGATTTAATACCCATGTCAGATACAACCAAAAACCCCAGAATGAGAATGTCATCATATCTTCCGATATAAGGCATGAAACACAACAAACCCAATCCTGCCAAATATTAGGGAAAAAGGCTGTTGCTCGATCCTTTGCGTCGTACAGTAGCTATTAAACTCCAGGTCAAAAGTATTCCGAGAATTATCTTAGACAATGTTGAGCTCAGATTGATTCCAAAAAGTTCAGCGAAGGCGCTCCGAAAAGTGTTTGACGTCCTTAATGCCACGACATCAACCTGCTGATTACCGGAGTTTCCAGCAAAGTAACGCAAGGACTCAAGGTACTCCGGATAAAGCAAAAGCCCTCCATACAACCACGTAATTGCAGTTGCAAAAAGCAGCACTATGCACGCCACATTAATCGCGCGGTAGTCTCGCTTAATCAGCAACAAACTTCCGCCTAAGATTAGATAGTGAACTTTAATTGATAACAGAATCAACAATACTCCCCGAATCCAGGATGAGTAGCGTCGATTCGACTGGCTAGGGAGGGCGAAGAAGGCCAAAATTGCCAAGCCAAAGATACTAGATTGTCCAAGAACAATCCCACTAATCGCAGCTTGTGAAAACAGAGTTGCAAAGCACAGAACCAGGATAAAGATCTGCCGCTTTCTGTGTCCTGTCAGCGCAACCGCATCCCACATCACCCAAAAAGAAGCGCTTAGCGCGATCGCTACCCAAACATAGTATGAGAGCAAGACCGAGCCTCTGGCCAGAATTCCAAATGGTAGAAGCAGCATCAGAAACGTCGGTGTAAGCCCTAGAGGCATGAAGTTGTTAACGGGATATCCCGCAAGCTCGCTAAGAAAGTGCATGTGGAAGCTAGGATCGTATGGGTTGGATGGAGCACTCCACCAACTATTTACAATAGAGATATAGTAGAAATAGTCCTGAATGATGATTTCATCAGTGCTGATATAGAAGAATGCGCGTTGTGCCTCGGTGTAATTTCCGAAGCAATATAGTAGCGCCAGGAAGAGAGCGCTCAACAAGAAGATCCGCGCAATAGGATGTTTAAGCATAGGTAGGTTTTGATGCCATAGTATGGAACTCACTCGGTATGGAGTTTACTCGAAAAAGTGGGAGCCAATAATTTAAGCCCAAGCCTCCAATTCGAAACTCATTTGGTAGCTGACTTTGCCAGCCTATAGCAACTAAACTCAAAAGGCTTGCCAATTATCTTGGCACCGACTTTTGATAATTGCCATAGTGTATATCTGGGCTTCCTCACTTGCTGATCCGTCTCGCGTAAAGTAGATTTTGTATCAATCAAACTATTTTCAGTTGTGAGATTGCCATTATTGGAGATGGCTCACTTACGAAATTGTCATAGTCTCAATCAACTATCGGCCGTTCTCCTGGGTTGGAGCTTCGAGTCCGATCGCCTTCCAACGCTGCTTCTGCAATTTAAGTAATCCTGCATAGCTATTATTCAGCAAAATTTTTGCCTGTACTCGTTGTTCAAATCCGTTATGCCAAAACCGGTAACCAGCATAACCGCAAAGTAACGCTATCAGATAGATCCCAACCGGAATTAGCACGCGCCGTCTAACCCATGGACGGCGACGGACCCACTGATGGAGCGCGAGTCCGCCCAACAATCCGAAGGTCATAAACATCACCAGATAGCCACTCGCAATTCGCGACGAATAGAATCCAATCCGAACAAAATGCCTGCCGCGCGGAACGAGCACACCGATCATGCCGCCGTTGATCTCAGAGATCTGCGCTGGTCGTCCATTTATCTCGACTCGCCATCCTGGAACATTGGGATAAGGGGTAACAAGAACGGCGGCTCTAGGTAGTACTACCTTCATAGCAATGCCGTTTGAGCTAAGTTCAAGGATCTTAAGCGAACGATTAAGCTCAAGTAGATCGGCGATCCCTGAAGCTGGATTGGTTGCTAAGGCGCATACGGGGTTATCGTGAAGCCCAATCACAGCCCCTTGGGGATTACATGTCTTGGGATCAACGCTCGCAAACCCTGATTGCCAGTCGGCCGAACAGATCACCTGAGTCGAAAGATAGAACGGCAATAGAACGTTACTAGCCTTCTCTCCATCACCACGAATCGGATAGAAACATGTTGTGGTGCCGGTTGATCCCGCATACTGATAAAACTTAGCTGCTGGAACCACTGCGGCGCCATAGCCCTGTCCCTGGACTGACGAAGCGATTAGCGGGTACCCGGCAAAAAGAGGAAGATGATCTGCGGTAAGATACTCTTGATATGACGGATCACCACCACGAACACGAGTCCAGCTTCCGTAACGCATTAAATAGATCGTTTGGGCCAATGCCATAAGCATCATCCCAATAACCAGTCCCCGTGTTACCGCATTAGCTCGTGCCTCGCCCGACCCCTTTATGTCTGAACCCCTCAGTCGTTTATTGAAACCGTGACTCAGAAAATAGAGACACCCGGCAATTAGGATTGAGATCGAAATCCAGGTTGCCTGAATAGCTGTACTCCAGGCCTCAGGGTTAAGCTTTAGCGGTATAAATTCTTGCAACCGTGACCAAAACTGACCATTGGTACTGAGGATGAAGTATCCGAAGATGCCGGATGTGAGAAGCACCAGCACACTGGCAATCTGAAGTGCAGTAACTAATCGTAGGTTTAAGAACTCCTCCACCCGCACCTGGACCGCTTTTAAGCAGATCATCACAGATGTAGCGATCGGGATGATGATTCCCGTCCGCCCCGGCAACCGAGCAAACTTTATCGTTGGGAAAACTCATAGAATAGCGGAAACAGACCAGCCCGAACTCCGCCGAGGTAAAAGAAATATGATCTATGCCTTGACCAGGTAGATCAGATCTGTGAGCTAATAACAAAATTTAGTCAGTACTAGGATTGATACTGGGCTTCAAGTATCATTACTTGCCTTCGCGGTCTTTGAAACTGCCTGCTCCAAAAGTACAATTTGCTGCCGATCAATCTCTGCTTGCTGAAATCTAGCATCAACTTCCGACTGCATTGCTCGCACTCTCGCCTCAAGGCGACTTATTTCCGGCAGATACCAGTCTCTGATTGTGTTGCTATAGCGGCTAATCGTGCTTTCTTGCGAACGCAGGCATCTTTCAATCACTTTACAGGCTGCACTAGCAACTTCGTCATTATCTATTCTCGGTCCATTTTCCAGGTCGAGATTAGGGAAAATGGTCAAAAGATTGAGAATATCCGTTGTATCCTTGGGGCTCTCCCCACGAGCTCTTTTAAATGAGAGGACCACCTCTGGGCGAAGAAATTTGAATCCAAGAAAATAAAAGTGATAATAGGGATCGTAGATCAGCTGCTCGGCTGTCGCAGGATAGAACGCCATCTGATTAAGATGATTACCTAATCCAACTGGGAGTGCGAACTTGTCAAAACCACGGTCCAAAATGAGATCAAAATCTGAGCAATCCCGCTTTCCAAATAGTGCTAAAAGAGCCGAGCCACCTATACAGAACCGTTCTGAGCTTATCCCACTATCCGCAACGAACCTTGTTAAGATATTGAATGATCTTTCGAGTTTGGCAAACTTGCTATACAGGTCCACCTGCTCCTGAATTTGAGTGGCAGGATTAAGTACAAATCCCGCCAATCTCATGGTTTCTTCATGCGAATCGTTGACATGACATGAGTCGTTTGCAAGAGGGAAGAGGCCTCGAATCTCCTCTTTGAGCGTGCGGGAAGACGCTTCCGGCAGATCCTCTACAAAATAGATTGCTAAATCCTGATCCGGGTGATAGCAACGCTGGGCCTTATCCCGACATCCGTGAAACCCCGCATCAAAGGACCCAACCCAGCGATTCGGATCATGCATATACAGATGAAGGATTAGGGTCTCAAAATATTTCGACGTACACCGAAGGTTGCGCTTATAGAAAATCTTAGATTGCCTCTGAATCTTCTCTTCAATTTCGTCCGCGTACTGGCCATCGGTTGAAGGCATAATACAGATACAGCGGGCAGACTTCCTGTACTTACAAAAATAAAACGCCATCAAATCCGACAGAAGCCTTGCTTGCTGAGGCATCACCTCCTCGAAGCACTTTGCAAAAAATTGGTAGTCATAAGAGTTGGAGGTGCCTTTTGACCTTACTACCTGAACGATCTGATCTGTAATGGCAGCGACACTACACCTATGTGCACCATCGATCAGCGTCATATTCTGATCGACCGGCAAAAGCATAGAATTGAAGTTTATTTCAGAGCGGGCCGAGACTAGGGCCGCAAATTTTTCTAGATACTGTTCTGCTCCGTACTTCCGCGAGGTGATCTCAAATAATCCGTTCCATACGGCGAGATGCGCCAGATAGCTATCCCTTGCAAAATTTAGTTCACGTTCCTCCATCAAACATTCGGCCAAAAATGTTTTAACTCCGAGATCAAACCGTCCTGCGCTGAAAAGTGATTGAGAATCTATCCTGGAGATAACAAAGCTATCGTTGGCATTGAAGTGCACTAGAGCTGTCGACGATAGTCGCTTTGACAGTTCGGAATAGTTGATAGTACCGATCGGTTTCATATATTAGGTGAGTTCTATCTGCGACAAACGTATTTTTGAAACATCTTGCCCACAACGAATGACAAACGAAAAAGATTATCCTTATTGGGATTACGGATGCAGGATCTGAAAGATTGAAAGAGTTCCGCTTTTGACGCATGCTGATAGACTATAAAGTTAGAACGTCCTCCTTTAAATGCTCGCTTCATTAGCCATGAGAATTTGCGCCTTGTAATTGGGATCCAATGATTGACGCCGCATCCGTCTGCAAAAAATGCCCTATTCTGCTCTTCTGGATTCCCCTTACATAATCGCAGATAGAGATCATCTTCCTCTCCAAGTAGTGATCCAGCCTCCTTTACCCAGCCAAGATTTGGGTCGAACCCACCCACTCGCACTGCACGTTGACGATCTACGAACATATTTGCTCCCCAGGGCTGCGAGAAAGGATGGAGTGGGTTCATACAGGATAAAAGCCCAAGTTCGAATGGGCCGATCGTTGATATATTCGATTCAGTTGACGCGGCAAGGATAAATCCACCGCCAAACGAGGGTCTAACATCAGGATGGCACTCAGAGATTAAATTGCGATGCCGATTCAGATGAGCAGCAAATCCTTCGACCAATGATGCATCATCATCTATGAACCATAGATAATCTGCACTCGAAAAATTTAGTGCGCGATTTCTTGCAGTACTAAGTCCCGCCTTGGGTTCATGGACAATTTTCACTCCGGCACCAATGAGCACCTCCTTAACATCATTTGCTAGCCCGGTGGGATTGTTGTCGATTACTATGAGACTTGAAAACTCAGAGAGCTCCGACTTGCTTCGTTCCACGGCCGAAAGAACGCAATCCGGCCTCCCGAATGTGCATATAGCAAGATCGAAGGTCACCTTATCCACTAGCTCGCTCCTTTAAAACATCGCTTAACGCCCGCTTTAAAGCACCAATAAACTTTGAGGTTATAATGTAGGTATGGATCGCAGTCTCCACCTCCAATAGTAAATAGGCCAGCACCTGCCGTCGCACTACTATCATCCGGCACAACACACTCTTGCAACCGCATACTTTCTGCTGGATAGCCTACACCCGCAATTAGGGTTCTCCTGGAGAGTAAATTAGCAAAACTAGAAGCCGAATGAAAGTACTGCGGAAGCGTCGGCCCCATGATGAAGTCCACTGGTGTGACCGTTAGTAATATACCCAACACTATTTCAACGGGCACAGTCAGAGTAGCAAGCCGTCGTCCCGCAGTGCCATCTCGTGGAAAAAGAGCGATTAGCAAGAGATACAGAAAAGGTAGAAAGAATGTAAGAAGTCGAGCTTCCCGCCATGTACTATAGCTTATGATAAGCATACCGAACGTTAAGATTACGCAGACAAGGAAAATCTGAGTAGTGCTCGGACAATTAAACCTAATCAACTTCCGATTCGTTGCCAATCGCATCAGTACAATGGCCAACACAGGAATACTGAGTACAAGCAGCGCTTCAGAATAGAATTCCACCGAATCAAATGTGACCTTGAGAAACTTCATTCGATCGTCAAGGTTGGTCCCAAAGAAGTACTTTTTAACGAAGCCGACAATCCATCGAATGAGAGCTACTATTGCGAATCCGATCAGTATATTTTGCAGTCGCCGAAGAACAGAAACGTTACGACCATGAATAAAAAAATAGACGATACTGAATATGATTCCTGGAATCAGGGTGAAAATTTGGGTAGTGGAGCTGAGCGCTATAGCGCTATACGCTGCGAACGCACCCAATGGTGTAAATTGCATTGGGTCAGATCTTAGTATTCGCACCAAGATTAACGTGACCCAGACCATCGCGGTTATCGCAAAGAAATCCCCCATTATGTGAAGCGAAAAGATTCGGAATGAATAATTTAGTGTTATCAGTACCGCTACTAATGCCGAATCGTACAACGTTAGACCGAGTGCCCTACCTAGTTTTAGTGAGCCAACAACGAAACAGATATTACATACACCAAGCGCAACTAATAGCAGCCATTCAGCATCAAGCCCGAGTGCCAGAACGAGAAGTCCAAGGAAAAACGGATCCCTTGGGCGCCATACTTCAATATAATCCGAAACTCGTTCAGAATAACGATCTAAAATTACAATCGCTTGCTTTGTCCAATCAAAGGTATCCGGCCACCAAAATGGGTAGGCAATTAATAATTGATCGGCCTCTCTATATGGCCACATCACCAAGCAAAACGTAACTGCCTGGACCGCCAATACTAGAATTAAAATTACAACAGCCGGGCCAATCTCGCTGGCCTTTGCCCGAGGATCAGATCGCATGATTCCTTGGCTTAATGGTTGAAAAGAAAACTCGGAAGACGGCGCGTACTGAACGATAGCCGCCATATATCAATGGCTTAAGCGAGAATCGATATAGAAGGGATACCCCTGGAATCTTTCCAATCAACGACTCCACTTGCTTAAAATGGACTTTTGCTGATGCCAAGACATTTCTGTTCTGAGTAGCTGCTAACCGAATCTCAGACTGAACAAGGCGTTCACTCAACTGTTGCGAATATTCGCGCGAACTTACTGTCTCCTGCTCTGCACGCTGTTGAGTCAATTCCACATCTCTGCGAAGGATCTCAATCTCTCTTCTGAGAATAACCTCAATATCTCGAAGTCGCATAGTCTCCAGATGACTCCCACTAGATTCAAGCTGGATGATGTTTCCAATGAGCGACTCGGTATATTCGCGCAAGCTATAATAGGCATTATCGGGCGAGACTTTTCGCACCCGGTTTATGGCGTTTAACGGAGTTATAAGGGTCGAGTGGCGCTTTAAACTCAAATTAGTCGAGTCGCGGCCAGATGGTAGGAAGGTGTAAAAATAACTTGCGTAAGGAACAATTGAAATGCGCCAACCCAACAACTTGGCAACAGAATTCAACTCCCAGTCCTCAAAATGAGTTCGATTCTCTGTATTAAATAGTTCGCCAGTTGCCATCAGATTCCTGACCCGCGGAGATGCGCGATTAATTGCGATACCAGATCCAAAGCCATTTTCAATCAAGAACCCTCGGTGAGCAGAGAGATGCGCACAGAAAATATGCCCATCTGGGAAGCGCATATTAGTGGCCACAAGATCTGCACCACGCGTCACAATGTCATTGACTATCAAGTTTATATGCTGCGGCTCAATCTTATCGTCGTGATCAAGATAGACAATTATGTCATTCACTGCTGTCAGTGTGCCAAAATTTCTGACTGTCGAAACACCCTGATTTGCTGACATTCGATGATACTTTATTCGAGGAAACGATGTCTGCAATGAGGCAACCAAGGCATAAATCTCGTCTGAATTTGCAGAGAAATCGTCAACAACTAAAATTTCACTGGCATCCGAATTCTCTGTACTCTGAATCGCCGCAATGGCGGACTCTATACACTCCCGCAGGTCGACAATGCCCGAATTATACGCCGGAATGAGAATTGAAACTGGACTTACAATCTTGGAATGCTTGACCACTACTTCAACAATAAACAGATTCTTTGTCTCTTCAACATATTGGAAAGTGAACAGTCCAGTATTCAACAATCGCAGCCTCTCACCAAAATCAACGAGAAGTTCAGACCTAACAAACATGCGACTCGTAAGAGAATCCAGGCCCTTAACCAGAACCTCCTGAAAGGTCCGATCTACAATATAGTCAAAGAATCGCCGTAATGGATCACCGGTAAAATTACCGAAGAGCGAGAAGCCAACCGCTTGCACATCTTCTGCCACGGCGCGCACCTCATCCTCAAACTGGACTAAGTCCGATTCTACTATCCAGTGCTGCATAATCCTTCTTTAAGTGTAGGTTCAGTTTACACGCGAGGCGACGATTCTAATAACAGATGGCCCACCAAGTTTCAATGACTTCTGAGGATCTTTAGAAGTGAAATTCTAGACCTTGCGGGCCGCAACTATACAGCTGCCCCCGAACGGAATAATCCGCTTCTGTCTAATGCGCCGAAGTTCCAGGTCGCATAGGAAATCAATACTGCCTTGAGCGAGTCCACCTTTGCGTTTATGTTCGCTTACGCAGACCTCTGGAGAGAACGACCTACGCAGCCCCAATAAAGTTGGGATAGTCCTTGAAAACATGATCGGAGCAACCAAAAAGGAGAAAAAATAGCTTTTAAATTGAGTGATAAATCCCGCCCGCAGCAGGACGTTGTCAAGGCTTGACAGTGTATAACGACGAAAATGCTTGGCGTACGTATCTTCATATGACCAGAGCCAGCTGTAAGATGGAACCGTAATAAAAAGAGGTGTTCCGGGCATCAGATACTTATGAATTGTTCTGAGAAAATCACAGTCGTCTTCAATATGCTCAAGGACATCAAACAAGCTAGCTCCCTCGATAGACTCCGACGAAAATCCTGCATCTTGCAACGCCGAATGTACTACAAGAGGAACTCCACGCTTTCTTGCATTCTGTGCACCCTCCAACCCTGGCTCTATTAATGCAACCTCAATACCGGACCGCTGTAACGCTGAAGCTACGAAGCCATTTCCACCACCTATATCAAAAAGCGTTCCGTTAGGCCTGTGTTGATTTACAATCTCGCAGATCACTTTGTTGCGATGTGCAAACCAGAATGAACTCTCTTCAATTTGAAAACAAAGAGAGTTCCCACTGGTCGGATAGGCGATGCTTGAATTCGCAGTAGCTGACCAGAATCCCTCTTCTATTTTATGTAGGTTTGGGAATAACATGAAGCTGTTCTCCATTGCGGTAACAAATTGTTCGTTTGGACATGATTTCTAGCATTCCCATTGATGCCTGGTCAAACTTGCGCAGTCAGCTCAAAGGCTGGGAATCGATTGTTTTGACATCTGCGAATCGATCCCCCGTTCAATCCTTATTTTAATATCTGTGCGTCATTGATCTCCACTAGTTCCACATACACGCGCCTCAATTCAATCATGCGCTCCGACGTGACCATTGTAACCGGCTGCCTTGTGCTAGCTATTTCAATTCTAGGATGGCTTTATGACTCGCCCAATATAATCGGGAACGATTATCCCGTGTATCAATTGCGCTATGCTCAGATATATAGATTCTACACAAGTTTAGGACTAAATCCGATGTGGTATCCCCACCTTGAACTTGGAATGCCAGCCGGGGGTTTAGGAATGGCCCAACCCTTTCACCTTCCTGGATGGCTGGCAGCACAGATTCCTACCTACTGGGACGGTGGTGGACTTCGAGTTATCGCGGTTAAACATATACTTCTCTGTGCGATATCGCATTTCACCCTATTCTTTGGACTCACCCGGTTTGGGTCACTGAAGCGCTGGTTAGCATTTGTACTAGCTTTTCTGCTCGTCTACCAACTTCGAACACTGGATGCCATTCGTTACGGCACCTTTAATGATGCATACTGCTATTTGTTAGTCTCCGCTGTTGCAGGAGTACACTTTCTTAGAAGCGGCTCAAATTTAGCTTTAGTGTTGACCTGTGTCTCTCTACAATTGATGTTAACAAGTGGATATCAGCCGATTATCTCATATGGCCTCTTTGCCTTTGTGCTCGTGCTTCCAATACTTATCCGCGATATTCTAAAGGGTACAATCTGGATTAAGCGCCTGCCAGCATTGATGTTGACATCGATAGTAGCGTTTCTTCTCTCCGCTCCGAGTTGGCTCCCGTTTTTTGATTTTCTATCTCTTAACTCGCAAAGAGTACAAGCAACTAACATCGAGTGGGCCGACCGCTATGGTATCGTTACTGATCAAACGTTTCCATTAAATATAATGGGATATGTTTATAATCTGGTCTCCCCATTTCTAGCAGGGGTACATGCAGCCTTTGGAGGATCCATTCTATATGCATGGGTTCTTCTCTCCATATTCATCTTCTTACTCATTAGCATACGTATAAATATTATTCCGTTGATTATCCTTGTGGTGATATTTCTCTATTTGGCTGGTGGCCAAGGCGGGCTTTATCCTGTCCTTTACGATTCCTTCCCGACAATTCGCTATTCCCGAATTCCGGGACGAATGGGAATTATGATTCCAGCGGTAATCCTGATCCTACTCTGTCGCATTGTACCTCAGACTCACAATTCGCCAAAACTACAAGCGACTGCCTGGCGATCAATGGCGACTGCAAGCGCATTGCTATTTCTAATCAATGTTGGGATGGCCATCTACTTTATTCGCGCCTTCAATCCAGCAACGTTTTTCTCAAACGACTTCATTCCAATTAGGCTGAATTTTAGTAACTGGCAACCCTCAACCGTATTGGCGTGGTATCTTTATTCCGCCTTTAGCTTATTAACTCTTTTCATTTATACCCGTAGGAATGCACATGGATTAAGATCTAATAATACTTTGCGAAATCCTCGCATATTGGTCCCATGTGTAATACTGGTTTGTAGTCTGAGCTTGGCCCAGACTAGCTACCTGTTTCGCTACGGGAGCTGGGTCGACGCGCGCTGGGGAAATACTACTTATAGTGAGTTTACTAAGGTCAATCACCTACCGCTATACAGTGATTATCCCTTGATCGGGACTACAGTCTTAGGAATTGGCTATGAGGCTGCGGTAGTTCCCGCTGCCAATTTTTATCAATTATCAGGATCCGCTAATGTAACTCCGTGCCTCTATCCGATCCGCGAGGGCGGAAGGAGTCCGTCAAATATAGTTCTGCCGTTCTATCTTACCTCCGTAGTTTTATGCGCTGACTCTCTGATGGATGGATTTACGAGCATTGATTCTACAACATGCGCTCCGCATGGCGCAGTGATTGCTCATCTGGGCTCTGAGTTATGCGCGTTGGGCGATGCTGGGCGAGCCGGTGGTGTGGAGTTACTGCGAAGGATGAATTCGGCCTCACAACTATATAAGCTGACGCCCAATGGCCTAGCTATGTCGGTTAATACCCCAAGCGAAGCTGTCCTTGTAACGCCGTATCCATATGTGCCGGGATGGGTTGCATTTCTCAATGGGGCGTCCATCAAAATTCACGAGGTCAATGGCGGAATGATCGGAATATTGATTCCCCCTGGCGCAAGCAAAGTTGAGATCCGGTTTCGTTCGAATCGCTATCTATACAGTTATCTTATCTTCGCGATGACTTTGCCACTGGTGCTGAGCGCCATAATCTCGCGAAAATTTCCAACAGCTAGTATTAAGCTCAAAGTAGTTCTGATTACTGGTTCGATTGCTTGTGGAGTATTAGTTTGGCTCTACTGGAAACAGGGCGTCGAACGCAGCGAAGAGATGATGATTTTACTCAACAACAACTATAGTGAACTACTCGATCAACAAGATCGGCGCTGGGCTGAGGACCCTTCAATCTCAAAAAAAGAAAAATCGGCCCCCTTAAATTAATGCCGTCTGATAACTTGAATCTCTGTACATCTGGACAGCCGTCTTCGGATCGCCAAGATAAATTATATGGCCCTTTGAGAGCAGTGCTGCCTTATGTGCGGTGCGTTCGATCATACCTAGATCATGACTAACTAATACTATCGTTTTGCCTGACTCAATAAATCGCTTGAAAACTGCGGCACATTTCTCCTGGAATCGCTCGTCCCCTACCCCAAGGATCTCATCGACTAGCATTACATCTGGATCAATATCAATTGCCACGGCAAAACCAAGACGGGCTGACATCCCAGAGGAATAATGTTTAATAGGAGTTGTAGCAAAATCATTTAACTCTGCGAACTCCAGAATCCCAGGGACACGTTTCCTTATCTGGGCCCTAGTCCGCTTATGCAATGAGCCATTCAAGTAGATGTTCTCAATTGCATTCAATTCCGGGTCAAATCCCACGCCGAGTTCGATAAGTGACGAGATAGTTCCGGCTACTGAAATTTTACCTTGTGTCGGCTTCAATACCCCCGCAAGCACCTTTAAGAGCGTACTCTTGCCACTACCATTACTTCCTATAATTCCGAACACCTGCCCCCTTTCGACACTAAACGAAATGTTGGAGAGCGCATCGAAGGTCGAGTAATAGCGAATTCTGGCATGTCGTAGGAATCTGATCACAGATTCCTTTAACGAAGTCGGCTGCTCTCGATAGGAACGGTAGGCAACTGTGACCTCCTCCGCTTGAATAGTGACAGTAGAGCTCGCCACGGGGCGAAAATCTAGAACCTGGTCAGTCACCGGTTCTACCATGATTGAATTCGGCTCCAAAAGAACCTCCGACGCTCTAAACAAAGTATAGAAATTTATCCTCCGAGCTCCGGAACACGACTAGCCCGATCAACAGAATAAGCAACGACCCGCCAGCATTAATAAGATATGTCGTTAGATCTGGCAGTTCACCTAGATAAAATAGTCCACGAAAAAATTCAATCTGGCAGAATAGAGGATTCAGAACCAGATACTGCACAACATGCTCTGGCAAATTGCTTCGATCATACAGTATAGGTGACATGAAATAGAGCATACTCATTGCTACTTCGGTCAGATGAAGCGTGTCATTGAAAAATACATTACTGGTAGCAAGTATCAATGATACTCCAACGACGACACAGAATAGTGGCATCAACACGATTGGAAATGCCAGGGCGGTCAATGGAATCGGCCTACCAAGGATTAACATGATCAAAATTAGAGGAATCAATGCAACCAACAGATTGAATAAATTGGAGAATGTAATCGACAAAATAAATAAATATTTTGGCAGCGGCATCTGACTAAATAATCGAGCATTGGCACGAATGCTTCCCAGAGACATCATTACGGTGCTGCTGAAATAATTCCAAGGAAGAAGTCCAGCAAAAAGAAAGACTGCATAGTCTTTCATTGCAATCTGCATAATGTGTGAAAATACGACAGCAAGCACTCCCATCATAGCCAGCGGATGAAACATGGTCCAGAGGTAGCCAAGCATGGAGCGCTTGTACTTATTTTTTAAGTCACGCTGAACAGATTGCTTAAGGTATTCACGATACCCATAGACCTGGGCGAAGAAATCGGGAATTGCTTGAATTGCGTTCGTCATACTGACTCTATGTAGAATTGCATTATCGCAGCACAATAACTAGTCGTACCATACCCTTGCGTTTCTTTATATTAAGGTCAAGTTGGTTGCCACAATTTTACGACCTCTTTTGCTAAGCATTGAGCAATAAGGTTATTTCCCAAGGGTGTTGGATGATCTGAATCATCAAAAAGGTCACCTAAAGTGCGCTCACCATTATTCAGTACTAAATCAAAGCAGGGCCCAAGATCTATAACTCGTAACCCCTTTGACTCAATCTGTTTTCTAATCTTTTGGCGGTGATTCTCAGTGGCGGGAAGGTATGGATATAGGACAAATGCAAGTTTTAGTGAACGCTCCGTCTCTATATTCTTAAATTCATCGAGAACGCTCAATGTTAGTAGATCAACTTGTTGCCAGCGCGAAGGGCCTTCAGTTGCCAAGAAGTGGTCTAGAACACCTCGGCCAACCTTAGCCTTTATAATGAAGTAAAGATAACTTCTCTCTGCGGGTCGCTTGAATGCCTCATTAAAAGTTGCACGATTGATGTGCGCTGTGTGTACTATCAGCTCGCCATTCTCGACGGTGAAATATGGTTTTGGTCGCGCTCTAATTTTAAAAAGCATCCTCGCCATATCATCGGGTATTAGTCCAATGAGATAGATCGAGTCGCGTGGGGAATGTTGTAGTTCGGTACGTCGAAAATAAAGATAAATCTGATCAAAACCATATCCTCCGACGCCAAAATTGAGAACGTCAGTCTCTAGTATTCGCTCCATTTTCGCTGTAATGGTTTCGCCAGAACATGCCTTAGATTCAGTAAACGAATCTCCAAAGAAGAGGATTTTATGACCACCAGATCTGTAATCGTTTAGACCACGAGTGCCAAAGTTTGTACTTTCGTGACATGGAACTCGTACAGAAGGCTTTCGTACGTATCCGAGTTGTGGATCAAAGGTACGTATCCGAGTTGTGGATCAAAGGTCAGACTCGTCCCCCAATTGTCATAGAAATTGGGTGACCCAGTAACGATCTGCTCGCCGTCATATACTTTGTTTGGCGTAGCGAAGATCCCCTGATATATCCAATATTCATCTTCGTCATTTGCGTAGAAAGCCGCATCTTTAACGATGGGTACCTTCCACTTCGTATGGAATAAAACGAATCTTAAGAGTGCTTCGGACAGAAACAGTGTGATGGCAACAGAGGATATTATAATAAATAGTCGAGATAAAAGAATTCGTACCATGAATCACATCGTCGTTGTTGTTTCTGTTCTAATTGAAAGGGCTCGGTGAGGTCCGCCCCGCCGTTGAATGATTGGACTAAGTGTTTCGCTATCATTGCGTTGCTTAAGCAGGATCGTCAACCTGCGCTTGACTACATAACCTCGTAATTTTTATCTCCAATTCTGACAACCCCATGCGGCCGCATCCCTAGTATATTCTACTACCATTTTTCAATGCTGCCTTAGCGAGCCAACTTTGAAAGTTCGCAGCGTCCTGACATCACTTGACTCTACGCTTAACCTCTCGTCCCAAGCCTGGAACTCAGCGACATTTGTTGCTGACAGTCGTAGATTAGGAATCGCGGAGGTGTGATTGGAGATTAATTGAGCAGCAACGCTTATGGTTGCTGCATCCCCTTGTATCTGCTATTCATACCCGTCGACCAATCCATCTAATAAATGATAACTTGCCTTCGAAACGTGATCGGGCTTTCTAACTATTCCAGCGTATGGGCTTAGCACAGATTCGCTCCAGCGAGCTCGATCAGCACAACATCGAGGTCGCCCAAAATTTAGCATTTTGGGAACGCAAGCCCCTCCTTCGAGAGATCTATAAGGGATTTCATCGCGAGATCGCTTCATATCTGCGCCCAGATCCTGTTGGAATTGCAGCTGAACTTGGCTCTGGGATTGGTAATATCAAGGAGGTGATCCCACACTGTTTGCGCACCGACATCTTTCCTAATCCGTGGCTTGATCAGGTTGAGAACCCCTACAGGCTCTCATTTGCCAATAGCTCAGTTGCTCACCTAATCCTGTTTGATGTCTTCCATCATCTGGAGTACCCGGGCACGGCTCTCAAGGAGTTTCAGCGCGTGCTCAAGCCTGGTGGGAGGGTGATCATCTTTGACCCATGCATGAGTCTGTTGGGGCTGCTGGTTTATGGCGTGCTGCACCACGAGCCGATCGCCCTGCGTCAACCGATTAAATGGGAGGCGGGTCCGGAGTGGTCAGCAGATAGCGAAAGCTATTATGCGGCGCAGGGTAACGCGACGAGGATCTTTGATCCCAGATGGAAGGAACACGAGAAGTATTCGAAGCTCTTGATTGACTGGCATACCGTTGCCTGCATCAAGCGCTCAGCGCTGTCTTACGTTCTATCGGGAGGATACAGCAAGCCACAGATCTATCCGACTGCAATGCTCCCTGTCGTTAGAATAATGGACAGAGTCGCGGATTATATTCCTGCGGTGTTTGCTACTCGGATGTTTGTGGTGCTGGAAAAGCGGTAGAATTTGGGAATCAGAATTCGCGGTCAGCTAACCGTAACGCCCTAACTTAACGTTCCATCCCACTAGCCCCTACCCTTACTCTCAACAATCCGGTCAACGTCATCTTTAGCAACATCCAACCGTGATAAAACCTACGAATATTTGTTGAGCCATAAGTACGATCGCGATAGCGAACTGGTACGTCGACAACGCCTAACCCGAGGGTTGCTGCCGGGAAAAGCAATTCAAAATCACCGAAAGGATCAAAATCACCAAAATCTTTGCGCCAGGCGACCATCCGTTCATAATCGCGGCGAGCCAGCAACTTAGTACCACATAGTGAATCCCCCAGATTCGTTTCAAGTACGGCAGAGAGTGCCTTCGCGAAAAATATATTCCCCAAACGATTGAGGAACTTCATCGCCGATCCCTCCATTGGGTATACGAGACGACTGCCATTGACGAAGTCGGCCAGGCCACGCGTATACGCATCATAGAATCGCCCAAGCAGTTCGGGTGGCATCGTTAAGTCGGCGTCTAGAATAGTTACTAAATCACAAGTAGCTTTGCCAAAACCGAGCCGCACCGCGTCGGCCTTACCCTTGCCAGTTTGACGGTGCGCTTGAAGTGGGAATCGGTCGGCGTATAGCGGCAGAACTCGCTGGATCTCTTCCCAGGTACCATCATTGGAGTGCCCCTCGACGAAGATCACTTCCGGCGGCTTACCGCCAAATGTTCCGAGTCTCTTTAGCGCATTCTCAATGTTACCCCTCTCGTTTCGCGCAGGGATGACTATCGAAAGGGTTGGGGGTTGGGAGTCCGGCTTTATCGGACGTAATACAACCACACTCGCAAAGCTGAACCAGCGCACAAACGGAATTGAAGCCAATACTCGATTTGCCAAATCACCGACGCCCGCCAAAGCCCACAGCGAGAATCCTACGGGACGATTTCGTACAACTTCAAAACCGGCCAAAGCCGCCAGATTCTCAAGATCAGTCCGGGTAACAAATGTGCTCGGTTGCTCACCGCTACGTATTCCAAACCAGTTGGCCAGACTGTAAGCCCAACGTAGGTATGGGTTATAAGCAACAGCAACCACTCGTGAACCTCGGTTGCAATACTGCCAGATCGTGCGCAGTACGCCCTCGATATCAAAATCGTGATTGAGGTTACCGTTCAAGAGTATGGCAGCGCGAGCATCGGGGATACGAGCTAACATCGACAGTTCTGATGCACGTTCAATAACTCGCTTACTTCCACCCTCAAGCGCTTCCAGCAGTAACCCAGAATCTGCTGTGCGCGGCGCAAGCTGAAGGATCTGGTCGCAATATCGGGTAACGTTGGCGACCTCGGCAGCGAGCAATCGATTCAGATACCGCCGCCAATCCGGCACCGCAGCGTTAACCTTGGCGTTAGATCGCTCTTGAGATGGTTCTTTCAGTGTTTCGGACATATTCTCCGCAAGTAAATGGTCAGCACTTAAAAAATAACGGAATATCGCCCATGCCCCTCAGGGGCCGATTTGCAGCGCAAATCGCGGGTGACAACAAGTAACTGGTCAAAAACAGACTGCCCCTATCAGGGGCTGACAAGAAAGATATGACAGTGAACGAAGGCGTAAATATCCAGGATAATCACCACGTTAGTTTATTCGTTAAAACTATGCTGACCAGTTACCTCCGCGCAATTATTCATCTATAATTTCCCCTGCTCCAATGCCCATCGATATGTATCAGCTAATCCATCTCGCAACGAGTATTTAGGAGCCCAACCCAGTGCTTGAATCCGTCCAACATCAAGCACCTTGCGCGGGGTACCATCTGGCTTACTGGTATCGAGCCGAATTTCACCCTTGTAACCAACCACATCGCGCATCGCCTCTGCCAACTCGCGAATAGTACAGTCTTTACCAGTGCCTACGTTTATAGTTTGCGGACTGTTATAGCGCTCCATCAATAGACACAGCGCATTCGCTAGATCATCAACGTGCAGGAACTCACGCTTTGGCGTTCCGGTGCCCCAGATAACTACCTCTGGCAGCTCTTTAACCTTAGCCTCATGAAAGCGCCGCATCATTCCTGGAATGACGTGCGAGTGCTCAGGATGAAAATTATCTTCGGGGCCATACAGATTAGTTGGCATAACCGAGATAAAATTCTTGCCGAGCTGCACGTTATATTTTTCGCACATCTTTAGACCAGCGATCTTAGCTAAGGCATAACCTTCGTTAGTGGCCTCAAGCGGGCCCGTTAACAGCGAATCTTCATGAATCGGTTGCGGGGCTAACTTTGGATAGATACAGGAGCTACCCAAATACAAGAGTTTCTGCACACCGGATTGCGCTGCAGCATGAATCACATTGGCAGAGATCATCAGATTATCGTAAAGGAACTCAGCCTGGAAACGTTGGTTAAACAGGATACCACCAACTTTGGCGGCGGCGAGAATGACATGGTCGATCTTGTTACTCTTGAAAAAATCCCGCACTTGGTCCTGTTCGATCAGATCGAGCTCGGCATGCGTCGGCATCAACAGGTTCTTAAAGCCACGAGCGCGCAGAGCGCGCGTGACGGCCGAACCGACCAGACCGCGGTGACCGGCGATGAAGATTGAATCGTTGGGGTTCATAATTACTCCGAATAGTATATAGCGGTTTGCAAAAGTCGCGAGCGACATAATAGCTTTTGCAAACCGCTATAGATTCGCTGGAAGCGAATCAAATCAACAACCTATAGCGATTAATATCAAAAGGCTTGCCAATTTTATTGGCACCGACTTTTGATAATCGCTATAGGTATCTCTTAACATATTAACGGGTTTACCCCAATTAACAACCCCGCTCGTTTACGTCTTCATTACAATATATTCCTCCCTACGCCGCCGACAAACTCGGCAGGGCGAATAACCACATCGAAGCTACGCTCGACCATAACAGAAACCTCCGTATTTTTACCAAGGATTAGAACTCGATGAATGCCTAACCGATTATACCTCGAAAATATCTCAACCTTTCGCTCGAAATCCTTGACTACCTTGGTAGAGATGGAGTTAACAAATTTGGCTTCACAGAGCGTTGCAACTTTATCAGCTCGATTAAACACAAGATCAATCTGAGCCTTTCCTTCATTATCGCCGCCAAACCAAGGCGAACACAAATATCGTATTCCCGAGAACTCAAGGATCTTGGCTATCCTGCGATGATGCTTTAGACAGAGTCTCTCAAATGCATACCCACACCACTGTTCATAGGTGCGTCCCATTAAAACTGAGGATGCATCTATAGATCCATCGCGAATTTCATTCCTAAACGGCGCGATTAATGAAAAATAGAAATGCAGAAATTCATCTGCTAGGCGCACAACACTACTGCTCACAGATGGCTTAAGTCCTGGATTCTTTAAAATTTGAATAAATCCAGCGCTCGCCAGATCGGCGAGCAGTGCGCTGAACGTGCCTCCCCGCGCTGCGCCTATGGATTTACTAAGATCCCTGATCGTGTGTTTTCGATTGTCGGCAAGAATTTCGATCGTCTCCCTGTACTTTCCATTCTTGCCAAAATGGCTGACAAACAGGCGTTGCAATTCTTCGACGAAATATCCGTGTGGGCTGTATGCCAATTTGAATAGGTTCTGAACTAAGGACCGATCCGGAGATAGTTGCTTGAGGTACTGCGGTATCCCACCGAACACCATGTAACTCTCAATTACTTCAACATCCGATCTCTTGCCACCCAAGAGCTCGCGGCTATCGCGCAAACTAAGGGGCTGTAGGTTGAGCTCTAGGTCAACTCGGCCATAGAGCGCCTTAGACCGAAGAACCTTATTCACCATAAACGATGAAACAGAGCCGCAGAGAACGAATTTACATTGAGTAAGCGAATGGAAGTAGTTATCTAACGCCCACTTAAACGCCACAACTAGCTCCTTGCGCATGGAGGCGGACCACTGAAATTCATCAAAAAAAACTACTATTTCGCGTGACTTAATCTGCTCGTACAAAAGCTTTAATACCGCTGTCCAGGAGGCGCCTTTGAACTTTGCTACAATAGTTTCATCTCCGCAGTAATCAGCTAAGGTGGCAAGAAAATGTGCGATCTGCTTTCTGGTTTCTAAGCCTTCTAGCCCTTCGAACTTCCACAATAACCGGTCCTTAAAAGCCTCGGTTATCAAAGTTGTCTTACCAATTCGACGACGGCCGTAGATAACCATCAACTGTGCGCTAGTCGCGGTTGACCGTTGGCGCAAGAGCTCAATTTCTCTATCGCGTCCAAGAAACATAGGCCAAACATCCAATCTAATCGTGAGTAGTGCTTCTCAATCTGACCTAATACTAGAATGATTTTTGGCCATTTGCAAGTTTTTTATTGCTTGATGGCTGAAATTTGACGATTATTGGCCATCTATTGCTTAAATAGTACCGCTACGGCCCAAGAATGATCAGTGGGTCAAAATTCGGTTCAGGGCAAGCTATAGCGATAATCAAAAGTCGGTGCCAATAAAATTGGCAAGCCTTTTGATATTAATCGCTATATGTTGTTGTTTTGATTCGCCTTCAGCGAATCTATAGCGGTTAGCAAAAGCTATTATTTCGCTCACGACTTTTGCAAACCGCTATATTACAGTGTCCATGTCGGCCACATGTTGCCTAATCACACTACATGATCGTAAAATCCTCCCATCTCTTAGGGGTGGCAATATTTTTTGCCTGAGATGTGGCGATTTGGCTGCGAACCCTCTGAACCTGAACCGGGTAATACCGGCGTAGGAAACGGAGAATCTGTGAATAGAATAGATCTGCTGATCGCCTTGGCGATCCTAGTTGCTTTGCCCATTAGTCGTAGTTTGGCCCAGACTCCAAGTAGCGCAGCCGAGCCAAAACGGCTTAGCGAAGTAACCGTCACTGCCGACGCGGCGAATCGGGCACTCGCAAACCTTCCCGCCAGTGCAACCGTGCTCGAATCACTCACCTTATCTGAGCGCGGCGACCAGCACCTGCAGGATACCCTAGATTATATACCGAACTTAAATTATGCCGGGGGAACTAATGCTCCGCGATTCTTTCAGATCCGCGGCATCGGTGAGCTCGAACAGTATGAAGGCGCCCCAAATCCCTCTGTTGGAATGCTGGTAGATGATTTCGATCTTACTGGACTGCCGAGCACAGGGGTGCTCTTTGATATTGAACAGATTGAGGTGCTACGCGGCCCCCAAAGTGTGCGTTTCGGTACAAGCGGATTAGCTGGCATTATTAACATGAAATACGCTGAGCCGACGGCGTACCAGATGTCGCACGCTGAGTTCACCACAGGTAGCGACGACCTGTTCGCAGGTGGCGCTGCAATTAGTGGACCGCTTACCGAGGATGGCACACTACTCTATCGCATTTCAGCCTTTCAGAATCACTCCAATGGCTATCGCAATAACAGCTATCTATCGCGGGATAACACCAATGATCGTAATGAATTTACGGGACGCGCTGAGCTACAGTGGAATCCAACTCGCGAGTTAACCTTTAATGCCCGTTTTCTGCGTTTCGACAATAACAATGGATATGACGCATTCACAGTTGATAACACACTGACGACTCGATCCGATCAGCCAGGGAAAGATGACCAGAGCCTGTCAGGTGGACTAGTCAAGGCGACCTATCAGATGGATCCCGATACAACATTCACAAGCACAACCCAGGTAACTGGTAGCGATCAAACATATAGCTATGACGGCGATTGGGGAAATAATGCCTTCTGGGCCCCGTACGATCCTTATGAATACTTCTCGAAAACAGAGCGTGATCGTACAAATTTCGCCACTGAATTGCGCCTAGCGTCCCAGGATCCTGAGCAACGTTTAGGTGAGCGGGTCAATTGGTTATCTGGTCTCTATTTAGGACATATATCAGAAGACACGTTTATTAATGATTCAAGCTCAGGTGAAACCTACCGCGAACTTGATAGCAAGTACGATGCACTAAATACCGCAGCTTTTGGTGAAGTGGAGGTACCAGTATATAGGGCAACTTCGGCAGCGCTCGGTTTACGTATTGAGCAACGTGATCTCAGTTATAAGGATTCAAACGCTGCTAAATTTTCGCCGATCGACACTATGTTGGGTGGGCATTTCACCGTCTCACATGATGTAGATGATGACTTACGAACCTACGGATTGGTTTCGCGTGGATTTAAAGGCGGCGGATTTAACCCTGGGACCGCTGTACCTATGGACCGGCGTAGCTACGATCCGGAGTATCTTTGGAATTTTGAGGTTGGAGTTAAGGGCGACTGGCTTAATAAGCGGTTAACGAGTAACACTTCGATCTTCTATGACCTACGACGTGACCAGCAGATTAAACTAGGGGTTCAGAATGACCCGAGTGACCCACTCTCATTTACGTACCTCACCGACAATGCGCAGTCAGGGACAACAAGCGGAATGGAAACTGAGCTAAACTGGGAGGCCACGGGTCGGCTCTCGCTGATGGCGAGCACAGGTTTGCTTTTCACTAGTCTGGATCAACTACCGGAGGAGTTAGCTGATCTCGAAGGACGGGAAACTTCACACTCCCCTACCTGGCAGTTCGCCACCGGTGCTCGCTACAGCCTTACCGAAGCTATTTTTACGCGTGTCGACGTAACTGGCAAAGACTCGTTCTATTTTGACGATGGGAATAATCAGAAAAGTTCAGCCTATGCACTGGTTAATGCAGCCGTTGGATGGAGTTCTGGCGATTGGTCAGTCACAGTTTGGGGACACAATATTCTCGATCGAAGTTATGCCGTGCGTGGATTCTATTTTGGCCAGGAGCCGCCCGATTTTCAGAATAAGCGCTACATTCAACGGGGGAATCCAGCACAGTTTGGGGTAACGGCTACAGTACAGTTCTAGATCAGTGCTGCTCCTTCTCGGCACGGGCATTGCAACTCCACGGGTAGCAGCCACGGTTGGCGGCTAAGCTAAGTTAGTTGAATTAGCACCCAGACAAGGAGCCTACAATGACCTCGATCTCACAAACTGATACCTCTTCAGTAGTTACGCCGATTACTGACACAACCCCCACAACCCCAGACACATCCCAGTCTGATAATTTCGACGCGATGCTACAGAAAATTCTGCAGCCTGACAGGGAGAATAACGTTAATGAAGAGGAGCTATTTGCCGGGTTAATTTACGAGCGTATATCGACCCTCAAGGGAGAGGAAGCTGGGGCGGCATTCTTAGAGCGCTTTAACTCCAAGAAATCAGAGTTTATGCGTCCGGACGGCGCCACTAGAGTTGAGGATGCCGCGCGCAGTGCGTTGAAAGGTCTAGTTCAGGACGGCACATTAATCGAGGCCGAGGCTGATACTATTCACAGTCAAGCATTCGCCGGAGCCCAGCTCGACTCAAACCTGGATGCTCTATACGACAGCACTGGGGGGGCCAATGATCCAACCCGAGCCGTCGCCGCTCTCGAGCAGGCACTTCTCGGCGCACGGGTGTCGATCGAAAACTTTGATGCTGGAAACTCAATCGCTGCGATTCTCGGAGTCATGGGCACTAAGTCAAATACTGTAGCATCCAGCTTAGCCCAAACCGCGACGGTAGTAAGTGGAGCGAACTTAGCGTTAGGTGATACGGAGACCATAGATCCGAACGGCACAACGATTGATGGATCTGAAGGTTTCCTATTCAAACCGATCACAAATAATCAAGGAAAGCTAGCTGTACTCCTCCCACATGAGATGACCTACAAAGTACTGGACGTAATCCTGCGTGATAAAGATGGCAAGGAGATTGAAAGTGGCTCAAGGATGAGCGAAGGCATCGCCGAGACTGGGCGAGAGAAGTTCAATTTCTCTAAAAAGGGTGAGAACTACCCGAACGATATTACCGTTGAAGTGCGTTTAGCGGACGGAACTATGAGGGCTTACAAGATTCCGGATCCTTCGAAGCGCTATGATTAGGCAGGGTAGGAACGCCGTCGATACTTCGTTCGGCCGCCGTAATAGCCCTAAATCACTAGATTTCTATTATGCTTATTAGAGACTAGGTAACCGTTCAGACCCTCTGCGTACCTCCGCGTCCTATGTGGTTATAGCGGTTTGTAAAAGTCGCGAGCGATATAATAGCTTTTGCAAACCGCTATAGATTCGCTGGAGGCGAATCAAATCAACAACCTATAGCGATTAAGTTCAAAAGGCTTGCCAATTTTATTGGCACCGACTTTTGATAATCGCTATACAATGCACCCTAAGCAGGTTCGTAGAATTTATTTTTTACCACAGAGGACGCAGGGGTACTCAGAGGGGGATCAGTTATGCCCCTGAACGGATACGAGACTAGTAACACTATCGAGCACGAATCTGTTCTCTCTCCACACAAACACCATTTCCACTAACTCGTTAAAGCTTATCACAATTTCACCCGATCTCTCCCTACGAGTACCTCGTAAAGGGTGATTCTATCATGGGCGTTATAGTTGGACTCATAGGCGTAGTTATCTGCGTTCTCGTAGGATTCACGGGCCCTGGTGGTCCGCTTGAGGTGTTGTTCCAACCGTACGAACTAATCGTGATCGGTGGTTCTTCGATGTTCACACTGTTCACTTCGACACCTATACCAGTAATCAAGAAGTTCATTCCTGCTGTTCTTGGAGTGTTCAAGGGTAGTGGGATTAACAAGGCGAGCTACATCGATCTACTTGGACTTATGGCGTCGGTATTTGACACGATGCGTAAAGAGGGCGTTCTTGGCATCGAGGGAGATCTATCAAATCCACATGAAAGCGCGCGCTTTAATAAATACCCACGCGCTGCCCACGACCATCATCTAATGGAGACATTCACCGGTGCACTACGTCTCTTCGTCGACGGTGTTGTGAATGCGTTTGACCTGGAGCGTCTGCTCGATACTGAAATCGAAACTCATCACGAAGAGGCGCTGATCTATCCCGCTACCCTCATGCGAATATCAGACGGATTCCCCGCGATGGGAATCGTGGCTGCTGTGTTGGGTATCATTATCACCATGCAATTTCTAGATCAGCCACCCGCTGTCATCGGACACCACGTAGCGGCAGCGTTGGTAGGAACGATGTTGGGTATTCTTCTATCATACGGGTTTCTATCGCCAATGGGCGTTATGATGGATCATATCGTGCGCGAGCAATCCGCAATTCTAAAGTGCGTGAAGGCTGGGCTTGTATCATTTGCTGGGGGTGCACCTCCACAGGTGGCTCTGGAGTTTGCCCGCAAAACAATTGCGCCAAGCATACGACCAAGCTCCGAGGAGCTCGAAGAGATTATCAAGAATGCGAAAAAGGCCTAAGCACGGAAATAAGTCATGGCCGATGACAAGCCGATAATCATAATAAAGAAGAAGGGCGGCCACGGTGGTCACCACGGCGGAGCATGGAAGATCGCCTACGCTGACTTCGTTACGGCTATGATGGCCTTCTTCATGGTGATGTGGCTAGTGAACACTGCTGATTCACCTACCAAGAAAGCGATTGCCTCATACTTTCGTAGGCCCGGTATCTTTGAACAGGGATCGGGATCTCCGGTCTCAACTGGCGGCGCCGGAATTATGGACGACGCTTTCGTACCAGCCCGACCTGAGGAAAATCGTTATACCTTCGGTAAATCTCAAGACCCCAGGCAGGGAAAGAATCAATCTGATGGTGGCGATCAAGAAAAGCTAAGAGCAGCGAAAACCGAAGAGGGACAAGGTTTCGTGAAGGGCATCAAAACAACTGGAGATTCCGTGGATAGTTCAGTCGACAAAATTATCGAACCGGTTGCAAACGCAACAGAGAGAAAAACTGGCGATCAGGAGATGCAGGACGAGATTAGAATGGCTTCTCAAGCTATTGCTATGCAGAATCTCGCCGACCAGATTAAAGCTGAGATCGAATCCAATGCGGAGCTCCGCGACCTCTTGGGGATGGTCGATGTTAAGGTAGATGCAGACGGCCTCAACATTGAGATTATGGATACCGATAGAACCTCGATGTTTCGCAAGGGCAGCGCGGCAATTCTACCAGAAGCTCAGGCTGCATTTCAGAAACTGGCGGGACTACTGAGCAAGCAGAAGAACAGTATTGATATTGTGGGGCATACTGACGGCACCCCCTTCCTTTCGCGCAATCGCGGATACTCAAATTGGGAGCTTTCGTCCGATCGAGCCAATGCTGCACGCAGATTACTAGAGAGTGAAGGCATACCGCCGGAACGAATCACCAGTGTCATGGGACGCGCCGACAAGGATCTCAAATTGACAACCGAACCAGCCGCTGCAGCTAACCGACGAATTACTCTAAAGATGCGCTTTGTTGTGCCCCAGACAACGATTAATCTGAATGAGAATCCAGAAGCACTCAATCAGTTCAAGCAGAAAGAGCAGGTATTTCAGAAGGACTTTGCCGAACGCGAGAAGGTTCACTCGTTAACAATTCAAGAGGTCCTCAAAGAGCGGGCAAAGAGTGAGAAGAAGGGGATTCAGCTACCAACCATAGCTCCCCCGACTAACAATCCGGACTATATCCAGAAGGATAAGATATTTGGAGATAGTCCGGTTGTGGGGCCCAAGGATGCGTTTGTGCCGTAATCCGCTTGATGACCTGGGGGCGTAAGTCCTCAATCTGTGATAACTTCCCTGCTATGAAAATCCTCTGGATCGGTTTCATTTGGCCGGAGCCCGGATCCTCCGCCGCCGGGGCGCGCACAATGCAGTTAATCACTACATGTCTTCAAGCGGGCCATGAAGTCACTTTCTGCTCTGCGTCACAGGATAGCGTTCATCGAGACCGATTAGTCGAGGCTGGTATTCATACTGAACGATTCCAGCCCAATGACCCGGCGATCGATCTTTACCTCAAGGAGTACCAACCAGAGCTGGTGTTCTTTGACCGGTTTATGATCGAAGAGCAGTTTGCTTGGCGCGTGCGCGCTCAGTGTCCAAGTGCCCTGCGGATTCTCGATACCTGCGATCTGCATTCGTTACGCCGCGCACGTCAGCGCAAGGTTGAAGAGGGTCAAAGTGCACTTGTACTCGCTGATATGGAGCTCCAGAGTGACGATGCTATGCGCGAGATCTCGGCAATATATCGATCGGATCTCTCCTTAATTATTTCAGATGCAGAGATGGCACTACTACAAGATCGATATCATGTTCCCAGTGAGCTACTTGAGTATTGTCCGCTATTCTACCCTACTCCTGTTGAGGTTCCTGGATTTGATAGGCGCAGAAATTTCGTCACTATCGGCAATTTCAATCACGCTCCGAATCTGGATAGTTACCGGATTTTACAAGGCGAGATCTGGCCCAGGATTCAAGACAAGCTCTTTAGTTTCGGTGAACCGAATTCCGAGCTACATATTTATGGTGCCTACCCTACGGCTGAATTCTTACGACTGGATAATCCCAAATCCGGCTTCCGTGTTAAGGGATGGGCCCAAAACGCACGCGCAACACTCAGCCAGTATCGGGTTAATCTTGCTCCGTTACGTTTCGGTGCTGGTCTAAAGGGAAAAGTAGCTGACGGCTGGAGTGTCGGCACGCCGTGTATTGCAACATCTATAGCCGCTGAGGGGATGTGCTGGAACGGTGAGTTCGGAGGCATGGTGGAAGACAGTTGGGCGCCATTTGCGGATAAGGCAGTCGCACTTTATTCGGAACGTGCAACCTGGGAACGCGCACAACTGATCGGCATGAAAATTATAACCGAAAAGTTCGGAGAAAAGCTCAATGCTGAGAGATTTATCGCCGCCATCGAGGGGCTGGTTCTAACGGGTGCTGAACGGCGAAATAGAAATTTTGTGGGCGCAATGCTCTGGCACAATCTGCATCGCAGTACCGAATACTTTTCGCGTTGGATTGCGGCGAAGAATCAACCTGGGACCGCGGACCTCCAGGTCCGCTCCTAACGCGCTAAGAGCGGACCTGGAGGTCCGCGGTCCCTGGGGGGATCTGTTGCAAACCTGTGCGCTGGTTCATCATCATCTCATATATGAAACCTGCCCTTCCTAGCTCTAGCTCATTCTGGATCCGCATCGCCGCTATTCTCCTATGCACCGCCGTTCTCCTCGGCGCCTTTGGTGCGCACGTCCTCCGGCCGATAGTGACTCCGGACCGATTGGCAATCTTTGAAAAGGCTGTGCTCTATCACTTCGTGCATGCGCTGGGGATTATTTTGGTGGCTGTAATGAGTACGATTGGGCTGGTACCGATAAAGCGCGCAGCGCAGCTCTGTGCTCTTTTAACATTCGGTATAGTTATCTTCAGCGGCTCACTCTACGGGCTAGTCTTAACTAAGATTGGGCTCTTTGGTGCAATTACGCCCATTGGTGGCTTAGCTTTTATTGGGAGTTGGGCCTGGCTTGCGGTTAGCATCACGCGGGAAAAAGACCCAAAACGAGAATAATATGGGCGCTGCAGGGCTCGAACCTGCGACCCTCAGCTTGTAAGGCTGATGCTCTACCAACTGAGCTAAGCGCCCTCAACCTGTTAGGAAGGGGCTAGGAGGATACCTAGGAGCACAAAGAAGGTCAAACCTCGAACGCCGGTCTTGCCCTAGACTCCGGTCTTGCCCTAGAAAAAATACCTCCCTCTGGCCTCGTTTAATGCGTCACGACACCAGTGCTGGCAGACTTCTCTTTGCCCTCGCCCTCTTCACTATCCTTGTCCTTTGAACTAATATCTCCGAAGAGGATCTCATCGCGCTGAACCTTGCGGTCAAGGATCTTCTCAAGCTCCTTAGCGCTTGAACAGATCAGGGCCTCGTGCAACACCTGGTCAACGTGAGCCATTGGGACAAATTCCAACTCCGCCCGAACTGCGGCTGGAATCTCCTCAATATCATTCTCATTGTCCTTAGGCATTAGTATCTTAGTAATACCGCCTCGATGAGCAGCTAGGGCCTTCTCCTTTAACCCACCGATCGGCAATACGTTTCCACGCAGTGTGATCTCTCCAGTCATTGCGATATTCTTATCAACCGGAATCCCAGTCAGCGCCGAAACCATCGATGTTGCCATCGTGATGCCAGCAGATGGACCATCCTTTGGAATCGCTCCCTCGGGAACGTGCACGTGGATGTCGATCTGTTCGTTAAAATTACGTGGTAGCCCCAACATATCCGCACGTGAGCGAACGTAGCTCAGCGCGGCACGGGCAGACTCCTGCATAACATCACCCAACTTACCGGTGATCTGCAAACGTCCCTTGCCAGGCAAGATCGTAGTTTCGATTACTAACAGCTCGCCACCATTCTGAGTCCATGCCAACCCGGTTGTTGTTCCAACCAGATGATCCTCCTCCTGCTTCCCAAATCTAAACGGTGGCTGACCAAGGAAGCGAGCAACATTTGAGGCATCAATCTTTACGCTATTGTCCTTCCCGTGCTGTACAACCTCCACGGCTGCCTTACGGCAAAGGGTTGCGATAGCACGTTCGAGGTTTCTAACCCCAGACTCACGGGTATAACGGCGGATAACCTCTACAATTGCACTGTCCTCGAGCAACAGATTATTGGGCGATAGTCCATTTTCCTTGCTCTGTTTCTCGAAAAGATACTTCTTAGCGATCGCAAGCTTCTCTAGTTCGGTATAGCCCGATAAACGAATAACCTCCATACGATCCAGCAACGGTTGCGGAATCGAGTGCAGCGAATTCGCTGTCGTAATAAACATCACCTTCTGCAGATTATAGTCGCAGTCTAGGTAGTGATCATTAAAGGTATCGTTCTGCTCGGGGTCCAACACCTCCAGAAGTGCCGAAGACGGATCTCCGCGGAAATCCGTGGACATCTTATCGACTTCGTCCAGCAGGAACACCGGATTGCTCTTACCAGCCTTCTTCAATGACTGAATGATCTTTCCTGGCAATGCCCCAATGTAGGTCCGACGATGCCCACGAATTTCAGCTTCATCGCGAACGCCACCTAAGGCAACACGCACAAACTCGCGCCCGGTCGACTTGGCGATCGATTTCCCAAGCGAAGTCTTACCAACGCCCGGTGGCCCTACAAGGCATAGAATGGGTCCTCGAATCTTGCCAACTAATTTCTGTACCGCTAGATACTCGAGGATGCGCTCCTTAACCTTCTCCAATCCGTAATGATCGTCCTCTAATACTTCGCGAGCCTTCTCTAGATCGATCTCATCCTTCGAGATCTCATTCCAAGGCAAGGCTAGCATCCAATCGACGTAATTTCGCACAACTGTCGCCTCTGCCGACATTGGCGACATCATCTTGAGCTTGCGAATCTCCTTGTCGGTCTTTTCACGAGCCTCATCGGGCATATCCCTGGCTTTAAGCTTATCTTCAAGCTCCTGAACCTCATTGCGGAAATCATCCTTTTCGCCCAACTCCTTCTGAATCGCGCGCATCTGCTCATTAAGGTAGTACTCCTTCTGAGTCTTCTCCATCTGTTTCTTGACGCGATTTCGAATCCGCTTCTCTACCTGCAAGATCTCTATCTCGGACTTCATATGGCCGAGGATCTTCTCGAGTCGCTCCTGAGAAGGAATCGTTTCAAGGATATCCTGCTTATCTTCAAGCTTAAGATTTAGCTGTACTACGATCGCATCCGCCAAGCGCGAGGGATCCTCAATAGCATTGACCTGCATGATCATCTCGGGATTAACCTTTTTCCCAAGCTTGACGTAGTTCTCAAAACTTACGTTAACGGACCGCATCAAGGCCTTCAGCTCTGTTGACACTTCACCGTCGGAGAGGATCTCCTCAACCTCGACCATCATGAAGTCGTCCTCTTGAGTGAAGCGCTTAATGCGCGCCCGACCCTTCCCTTCTACTAATACCTTAATCGGCCCATCGGCCAAGCGAATAAGCTGAACGACTTCGCCCAAAGTTCCGATCTGGTAGATATCTTTCTGACCAGGATTGCTTGCACGAGCATCCTTCTGGGCCGCAAGCATTATGTACTTACTCTCCTTCTGTGATTCCTCAATCGCTCTGACGCTCTTCTCACGTCCAACAAAGAGCGGCACAACCTGCTGCGGGAAAACAACTAGCTCACGAAGTGCAAGGAGCGGAATGGGATTTGTAAGGGAGGCTTTCATAAGGTTTGTTTGACTAGTTTGTCTGACTGTTTAAAGGAAACTGGAGCACTGAACCTGAAGTAATCACCAATTTTAACGATTTCAAACTGTTATATGCGACCAACAGGTGTTTGAACAACCACCTTATAGTCCTTAGATCTAAGATGCTAGAGAACCAGGAAGGAACTCACAATATGCGATTCTTATGTATCCAAAAGGGGCGCCAGTTCACCTATAACGGAAGCTATAGTAAAAACTCGAGGACTTTTAGGCCGATTCAGCCTGCTTATGATAGACCACCAGCGGCTTGTCGCCCTTAAGGACCGTATCCTCTGAAATTACGACCTCCTTAATTTCCGGGTCTGATGGGATCTCATACATCAGGTCAAGCATCACTGATTCAAGGATTGCCCGCAGTCCGCGTGCGCCACACTTGCGTTCAATCGCCTGACGAGCTACCGCCCGAATTGCACCTTCGGCGAATCGCAGCTGAACATTCTCGAAATCAAATAAACGCTTATACTGCTTTACGAGGGCATTCTTGGGTTCAGTTAGAACTTGTAACAGTGCGGCCTCATCTAGATCCTCCAGCACAGCAAGGATCGGCAAACGTCCTATAAACTCAGGAATCAGCCCAAACCGCAGGAGATCCTCTGGCTGTAACTGAGGTAACAGTGACTGCTTACCGTTAACAAGTATCGGGGCATTCGTATTACGTTTCTGAGTCTGCTTGGGGCTTACCCCGAAACCGAGTTTCTTCTCTCCGACTCGTTGGCGGATAATATCCTCAAGCCCAACAAAGGCGCCGCCACAGATAAAGAGGATATTTGTCGTATCAATCTGAACGAACTCCTGTTGCGGATGCTTTCGGCCACCTTTCGGTGGGACACTAGCAACTGTTCCCTCAAGCATCTTCAATAGTGCCTGCTGAACTCCTTCACCGGAAACATCGCGCGTAATCGACGGATTCTCTGACTTTCGCGAGATCTTATCGATCTCGTCGATATAAACTATCCCTCGCTGGGCCTTCTCAACATCGTAGTCAGCCGCCTGTAACAAGGTAACGATAATATTCTCGACATCTTCACCAACATAACCAGCTTCGGTCAGCGAGGTTGCATCAGCGATTGTAAACGGAACCTGAAGTATCTTGGCCAAAGTTTGGGCAAGCAAAGTTTTTCCACTACCGGTTGGGCCTACCAATAAAATGTTGGATTTGGCTATCTCAACTTCACTTCCTGCACCCTTTATTCCGCTAGTTGTATTGACGACCTTGCTCTCAATACGCTTGTAGTGATTATGAACTGCTACTGCCAGCGCTTTCTTGGCCATATCCTGGCCGATAACGTACTGATCAAGGTGCTGCTTAATCTCTTTTGGACGAGGAATTTTGGATTGTGAAGTGATTGTCTCTTCACGACTGCCATCCTCAGCGATGATCTCGTTGCAGAGATCAACACACTCATCACAGATATAAACATCACCCGGGCCAGAGATAAGTTTGCGAACATCTTCCTGAGTACGATTGCAAAAGGAACACTGCAAAGCCTGCCTAGTTTTGTCGCCAGCTCTAGTCACGGTAGTTCCCCTCCGACAATCTTTAAATCATCTCTTAACGCAACTTAGTAGCAGAGACGTCCTTGGATGGCTGATCCTTCCCCGGTTCACGACCCCCCTCACGACGTTCAAATACGTCATCAACGAGTCCATACTCTTTAGCCTGAATCGCGGTCATAAAGAAGTCTCGGTCGGTATCTTTTTCGAGGGCCTTCTGATCTCTCCCAGTGTGGTGGGCAAGAATCATGTTAACTTCATGCTTTACTCGAGCCATCTCGCGAGCTTGAATCTCAATATCGGATGCTTGGCCCTGAAACCCGCCCAACGGTTGGTGAATCATTATTCTAGCGTGTGGTAGAGCGGCGCGCTTACTCTTGGCTCCTCCTGCCAACAAAACCGCTCCCATACTAGCCGCCTGTCCAACACACAACGTGCAAACATCTGGGCGGATATACTGCATGGTATCGTAGATTGCTAATCCAGCCGAAACCGACCCGCCCGGACTATTAATGTAGAGCCAGATATCTTTTTCGGGATCATCGCTCTCCAAAAAAAGGAGCTGGGCCGTTATAAGATTAGAAACGACATCATTAACCTCAGTCCCCAAGAAGATAATTCTCTCCTTTAGTAGACGCGAGTAGATGTCATACGAGCGCTCACCACGCCCAGTTTGCTCGATTACAAATGGAACGTATGTCATAAATCAACACGCTGTATATTATGGTTTAAGGTTCTGTCGCCTGACGAGATTATAGAGTGTCTAGCTCCCTCTCGCAAACGGTTCTTTATGACCTAGCTCTGACTCTATCTTTTCGGCTTTCTCCCCATCAATATCCGTCGCTGGCTCTACGTACTCGACCTTTGCCCTTTCAACCAACATGTCAATCGTCTTGGTGCGCATTAGCTCACTCGAGAGAGAGATTGAACGGCTCTGATCTTGTAAAAGATACTTGCGCACATCATCTATACTAACGTTGTGTTGACTGGCGATCACTCCAAGCGCTTCATCGATATCGGAATCTGTAGGCAAGATCTTCTCTGCCTCAGAGATACGATCAACAGCCACCATAGTGCGCACGCGTTCAAGCGCAATTTCTCCAAGCTTTTCACGAAAGCTATCTACGGGGACCTTTTCAACATCCATCCTAGCCGGATCTATTACCCCAAATCGAACCAGCATTGAGCGAATCTCGTTGTCGATCATCACCTGTGGCACTAAGAACTGGTTGCGCTCCACCAACTGCTTGAGAACAGCAGTCTGTACGGCACCCTTTGAATCACGGTCCGCGATCTGTTCGAGCTCCTTGCGAATCTGCAACTTCAATTCAAGCGCTGTCTTAGCCTCGCCACGGTTAAGTGACTTTACAAAATCATCGTCAAGCTCAGGTAAAATCTGCTCGGCGATTGAGGCGACCAAAACCTGATACGAGACCTTTTTGCCACGCAGATTCGCATTTGGGTGGTCCTTCGGCATCTCTGTTTCAACGGTACGTTCTTCACCCAGGGCCAAACCCACTATTGCAGCATCAAGTTCAGGAGTTAACTTCCCTACTCCAACCTGGGCGGCCAAAGGCTCGCCACGCTCCGGCATATCCTCACCCTCTATTGCAACCTTAATAGTGCCCTGAATCACGTCCCTAGATTGCACCACTTGGCGATCGGTAATCGGTCGTGAGGTTGCGCGTGATTCCCGCAGCTCCAGAATTGATTGATCTACGGCAGAATCGGCGACTGCCACCCGAGGAACTTCGACCTTAAATTTATCGTATCCCTCAACTTTCGGTTGAGGATAAAGAGCTAACTCAGCAGTGAACTGGAACTCCTTCGTTGGATCTAGAGGTCCAAAATCTATTGAAGGAGCACCAATAATCTCCAACTTGTGTTCCTTAACCACATTCTCAAGATGCGATGAAACTAACTCACGGGCAACGTCGAAGCGAACCTGTTCCCCATGCATCTGCTCAACCAGCCTTGGCGGAGCTTTTCCGGGACGAAAACCCTTCATGGCGACCTTTGAGACCGCCTTTGTCAGGGCAGAGCGATACTCTCGCTCGACCAGCTCGGCTGGAATTGATACTGAGACTTTACGGGCAACTTCAGAGATGCTCTCAATAGAGGACGACGACGATGTAGTGGACATTTGATGATTGCTCCGGACAGAAATAGTGTACAAAAAACGTAACTGGTCAATAACAGACTGCCCCGGTCAGGGGCAAACAAGAAAGAATTAAAAGTGAAAAAGGGCGTAAACCTCCAGGATAATCAACAGATTAAGTTTATTCGTTAAAACATGCTGACCAGTTACCAAAAAAAAGACGCGTAAGACTACCACAGACGACAAAACTATGTACAATATGGTCGCCCAAGGCTCTGACTATGCGGGAGTGGTGAAATTGGCAGACACGCCAGACTTAGGATCTGGTGCTTTACGGCGTGGGGGTTCAAGTCCCCCCTCCCGCATTTTAATAGTATCTTATAGCCTGCTTACGCTGCTGGCCCTGAGTGGACTCCTAGGTGGCTGCCGTGTGCCACCAACGGCGGGTTCGCCGGGCTTCAATTCATCGAACACATTATCCCCGCAAACATTCGCTACTGAATCTAATAATCGCGAATCTGAAGCCGATCGATTTGATCTACAGCGACTCGAAGATCTACAGGATCCAGCAACCCAGAGATTCTTACAGAGTGAGTTAGATAATTCTGAAGCGTTTCTAAAATCCGTCTCACAAATTAGATCCGCGTTGCAACAAGAGTTGGCCGAGGAGCGCCTGAAATCGGAGCCAAGCTCACTCTGCTCTACGCCACTTACTTACGGCATCTACGATTATGTGACATGCCAAGATCGCGGGCGCCCACAACCATTACTAATGCGGAGTACGGCTGGCAGCAGTGAGCTGGTCCTTGATTTTAATGAACTGGGTTCTGACCCCCTCGCACTAGCCATCAATGGAGTAAGAATTGCTCCAGATAGTTCACAGCTCATCTTCTCGATCAGTTCAGAATCAGGGGGACTTAACGGTCTCTACAAGTTCGAAATAGTCACAAAGGAGATTCACCAATTAAGCTCCGACCAATCTTCGCGTTTTGAATGGGGTAATTTTGGTGAGGTATTCGCGATATCGCAGCATCCTGCAGGATACGAAGAGCTACTGCGTTATACACACAACAATCCAGCCCCCGAGCGCTTACTCGTGAATCGACAACCCGATGCTCGCTTTGAGCTTCGCCGTTCTAGTGACAGCAACTCCTTAATCGTAAGTCAGAGAACTGCGCTTGAGTCCGCAGTTTACATGATTGACCTAACCAAGAGCGGAGCCTTTCCGCTCTTGGCTGTTCCAATGCGAGCTGGAATACTTATTGAGCTGGATATTCATGATTCACAGCTCTTTATGCGTTCCAATGAGGACACTCCAAATTTTACACTTCGCCATGCACCAAAAAAATTTCCTGTTGAGGATTCGAGATTAATTTACACTCCGCCCACTACGCATACCCTCGGAGCATTTCTACCAACAGCTGCTGGCGTGTTAGTCATTGATCAGTCTGGCTGGCAGGACAGCATAAAGAGGATTAATATGGATGGTAAAATCCTTGCATCTTTCACTCCGCAGTCTGGGCCAGCAATATTTCGCACTCCTCCACTGTATCGCTCTTCAGACACAAGCTTCAGAATTACGTCGGTTTCACCATGTGACGACGAGAACAGCCACACACTTGATTCGCGTACACTGCTTGAGCTTGCTCCAAGTCTAAGTTCAAGTAGGAATGAGCCCTGCAACTATCAGGAGATTTCTCTCCCGGCCAAGGATGGAACCCCAATTCCCGTAAGTATAATTGCCGCGAAGGATCCTAAGGCGCTGCTACTAACTGTTTACGGTGCCTATGGCACTCGACCGTCACCGTTACTGAATCCAGGACGGCGCGCACTTTTAAGGCATGGTATATCTATTGCTCAGGCCCAGGTTCGGGGCGGCGGATTTTATGGTCCAAGTTGGCACAAGGCCGGCGTAGGCAAGCTGAAACGCCAAGCGCTTGAAGACTTCATTACGGTAGCTATGGGGTTGAGAGATCTGGATAGAGTCGAGACCCAGAAGATATTCGCCTTTGGTCGAAGTGCAGGTGCGACGTTAGTCGCTACTGCAACGATGCAACGCCCAGAGCTTTTCGCGGGAAGTATTCTGGAGATGCCATTTCTGGACCTCACCCGTACTCTACTAGACCCCAGCCAGCCACTCGCTGTTCGCGATCGTGCTGAGTGGGGCGATGTGCGGAATAGTTCGCAACGCTCCCTGATTGAAGGGATCTCCCCGATGAGCATTGGAACTCCCCAGGACCTACCCCCTTTTCTCATAGTTACATCTTTGAATGACGAGACCGTGCCCTACTGGCACGCTGCCAAATGGGTTGCAAAGCTGCGCAAAGAGCACCGCGAAGGACTAGATCTAAATCTATTAATTGATCCGGACGCAACCCATAGTGAAGCACGCGACGAACATAGCGCTCGACAACGCGAAATTATCGAAGCCGCATTTATTGTAGATCTGCTGTAAACGACACGCCTAGAGCGATTATCAAAAGTCGGTGCCAATAAAATTGGCACCGACTTTTGATAATCGCTATATATATGATGATCCCCCGTGAACGCTTACCGGTCACGATCTGCTACGCTAGAATGGATTTTTCGAGGTAATTCCGATACTTGTGAAATAATCCTTCACAACCTGCGGATCGTCCCCTTGAGCTACAATCACCCCCTTGGGGTTGATAACTACAATTAACGGCAGTTCGCCAGTTCCATATGCCATGAAGGCCTGATCGTACTCGGCGTTTCCAGAAAAGCAGTGCTGAAACCCATCCATCTTCTGATACTTAATTCGTTCTATCAATTTAGGCAGGTCTTCATTCTTGTCAACACTAATGGCAAGGAAAGTTAGATCCTTACGATCGCCGATCCCCTGTAGATACTGGTTCAATTCTGTCATTACCGAACTGGAGCTAGTGCACCACTGCGCCCAGAAAAACAGGATCGTCGTCCTTCCACGAAACTGTTCAAGAGACACAGTACCGCCGTTCATTAGGGTCACATTAGTATACGGGGCAAATTTCCCTACTGGAACTTTACCCGACGAGGATGTCGAGCACCCTGAAAGTAAGCCGCTGAGAACTGTCGCTAGAAAAAGGAGTTGAGAGATCTTCATAGGAACTTGCAACATTAAAACACAATAAAAGAGATCAAACTGTTGGTAATCACATTTAAGGCCAGATAAATAGCAAGCGTCATCCTAATTAGCCGCCCCCTCGCGCTGTCGAATCACCCAGAATGTATCCCGATAAGCCTGCTTAACCTCAGGATCGGACTCGCGTTCAAAATTATCAATAATCAGTTTAAGCGCTCCAATATCATTAAAATCCTTCAAGCTCTTGAGAGCAGTTAAGCGTACGTTCTTATCGGGATTCCCCAATAATCCAATCAATCCCCCAACACCAAGTCGATCAGCATAGCGTTCAATAATGACCTTCACCACTGCCGAAGAGGAATTATTGAGCAACGTATCGAGCAGTCGCTCATCCCGTGAGAACTGATCAAAGGAGCGCAGTGCTTCAGCAATGGTCGCTGCATCAACTAGGTCAGCACTTCCCAAAACACCAACAGCATGCGCAAAGTTTCCGCGAATATCCCAGTGATTAGACCGAATCCAATTTACCAGTGCGGCACTTGGCTGAATAGTAAGACTCTTTCCCGCTAAAGTATCGAATGCCTCGGTCAAGATTGTTTGATCTACTGTATCGGCACAGATGGCTAGAAGCACCCGTTCGGATTGGAGATCATACCAACGCCCTAAACTCGCGATATCTTCAACCTTTACCGCCCCCGCTGCCGAACGAATAAGCGCTGCAAGAATCGATGGATCAAGGTCATCGCGATCACGTACAAGCGTAAGGTGTGAAGAACGCAAGGGCGAAAGAATTCCGCGCTGCATCGCCACACTGGCCATCACCCTGACATTAATGTCGTTTCGATCCGCCAAGATCTTTAAAAGCCATAATACATCAGAGTCGGGGATCTGTTCACGGCGTTGTACAACATCATCACCAAAGACTAAGGCCAATTCGGGATTACCGAGGATCAGCCCCAGGGTTGAATGGCTTGCTGCTTGCTCATCCTTGGTCGAATCTCCCACAAGCTGCCCCAATACTGGCTGATACTCCTCTAGCTTACCTGTATCAAGCGCCAATGCCGCAGTAAGACGCATTATTAACACCTGATTAGCTGGATACGACTGTCGCAGCGCGGCAGTTCTGGCCTCCATCGGTAAAGTAGTATCTAAAGACTGTAGAATTGATTCATAGTTACTAGGTAACTGACCAGTTTTAACAGAACGCAACCACTGCCTAACCTGCTCGGCAGAGCGCAATAGTCCGAGCCTTCGAGCACGGTCAATAACCGCCTGTTCACTAAGATTACGCAAGCGATCACTCTTCGCATCTCGCGCGCTCTTCACCAGAATATCGTGGGCAAGGGGGTCATCGGAATTAGCCATGCTCTCAAGCTGAGCAGCTTTCTCGGCAATGGAACTTTCGTCACCAATTGCATCAATCGCATGGCGCAATTGCTCGCTCCCAGCCCCCTTGCGATGCGCCATCAGATCAAGGCTCAACTGATCTCTCTGCGCAACAGGTGCTGAGGGCAGAAGCATATCTGAGAAGAGCAGATACCCCGCGCCACCTAAACATAACAGACCGAGTCCCATTAGCCGTAGCGCGCTTCGCAACTCCTTTTGGGCAGCGTCTCTTTTCGAGAGTGCCAATCGCTCGGCCTCCTCCTCGATCGCTGATTCCCGGTGCGGTTTCGGGGCCATTCCCGACTTTGCAACGGCTGACGGAGCTACTTGCTGGATTAAGGCACCAGATTGGCCAGACCGTACTACCCTAGCGGGCGATGCTTGAGAGCTGGCTGTAGCGCTGCGACAATTATTAATCGCATTTATCATCTCGCCCGCTGAGTTAAACCTGTTGGAAGGATCAGATTCCAGGGCTCTTAAAAGTACATCGTCTGCCCACACCGGGGCATTGGGAACACGAGAACTAAACGCTGCTACGCCTCCGCCCGCTGGCTGTGGATAGACGCCACAAAGCAATCTATATCCAAGCACACCTAGTGCAAATACATCACTGCGAACATCGCCTGACGCTCCGCTAGTCTGCTCAGGAGCCAAATAATTTTTGGTATCACCGGGATCTGTAGGATTTTGCAGATCATTAGTACTCATTCCACTAATTAACTGCTCAGCATCAAAGCCACCAATTAATCCAATTAGTCGCACCTCGCCACTTCGCTCGACCCAGAAACTAGCTCCGCAAATATCCCCACAGCAGATCCCCGCTGCATGCAATCTCTCTACAGATCGCAAAGCCCAAGTGAAGCGACGCTCAGCCTCTGCGACCTCTATACTTCCTGAAATAATGGAGCCGCCATTCATTCCAGGAAATACTGTGAACGGAATACCAACTGCATCAACTCCATAGGCTGTCATTTCGCTAAGCGGTGGATCTAAGGAATCGATCGAATCCATCTTAGCTAGGAAGTGCTTGACTGGATCAGAGTCTCTCCCCAGGGGGAAACGCAGCATCCAGATGATCGCACTCTGGCTTTTACGGCGATCGATGGCCTTAAAGGCGTCGGCTGAACGGGTTGAAAGTAAATGACTCTCAATGATGAAGTAATCACTAACCTTGCCCTCTGTGTGCAGTGGTCTATTTTGAGTATTATTCACCGATCAGCACTCTATTAAGTCAGTTAGTTAGTTAAATCCCCCACCAAGCTGTCCAGCAATATCTAATACTAGGCCCGGCTCAATCTCGTCATATGATAGGACTTCGGCATGAATTTCAGAAGCCCTCACAAAACTATGCATAAACGACCTAAGCTCTGGGCGGCATAGAAAGCTAACTGGAGGAACCCCCTTTTCAAATACCGGAGCCATTAAACTACGCAGCGATCTTTGCAGAGCCTGAAGTTCAGAACTAGATGAAATCGCTGCTCCAGCATCCCCGTGCCTCGAACTACCCTGCCCTGTGCCTAGTTGGCGCTCAAAAAGCTCCTCCACGCTGTGGGAAAGGGTCATCACACGAGCACAATTTCTAGCATCCACAATCCGTCCACATATCTGACGCCTACGCAGCGACCTGACAAAATTAACTATGTCACTGCGATCAAACTGATCTTCCTCCCCCAGACCGCCACCAAAAGATGAACAATATGTTGCAATGCCCTCAAGCACGTTTGGAAAATCACGCACACTCAGCCCCTGCCTGACAAGCTCCTGACAGACTTCGGTTAGGCGTGGAAGGGTCATAAAAGACCGATTGAGAGATTCGCCGATTAGTCCGGGATGTCGCTTTTCGAGCTGCTTAATGGCTGCATGAACATTGGTGATAGAGAGTAGCTCCTGCGGATTACGGCGACAGAACTCAACCGCTCGTAAAACAATATATTCCAGAGAATCGTGGGCTGTAATCTGAGCCGCATCGAGCAGCCGTCGCAACACCGCGGTCCTTTGCGACCAGCCTACTATCGCTCCAGAGAGGGGATGTCGGGTAGGTTGAGCCACTTCAAGACCGAGAACCTCCCCAACCTCTGGGTGCAAGTCAACCAGTAATCTATCGGTTGCTACAAGACCGCGCTCTATCACGATTGAATTCAGAGTTAATTCATACTCTCCCGAAGCGAGCTGATCAGATGCTATAAATCTCAGCTCTGGTAGGGATACTCCAAACCGCTCGTGGAAATCACGCTGTACATCGCGAAACCAAAAATGATACCGCTGCGATTCTGATCGATACATCTGAAAGAGCTCCTCGCGATCAAGCGCTACACTTAATCCAATTGTTTCATCAGTAATCTGTTCATCGCTGCGACTCTGGGATGTTGCTAAAAGTTGTTGATTAGACCCCGGTAGCCGGTTGCGGACAGCACCAAATACAGGTGGATAGAATGGCAGCGCAAGGTCACGGCCAACCTCAGAACTACCAATTGGATATCTGGCGCGATGTCTCAACCATATGTAGCAGGCCAGAAAGATGGCTCCAACAGCAAAAAACGGGATCGTAGGTAGCCCGGGAATCAATGCAATTCCCAGTAATAATAGCCCCGTCAATAGAAATGTTGCGGGTTGAGAAAATAGCTGCTCAGCCAAATCTGAGCCGAGAGTAGCATTGTCACGACTAGCTATTCGCGTAACGACCATCCCGGCACAGATCGAGATCAGTAGCGCCGGAATCTGGCTGACCAGGCCATCGCCAACTGTCAATGTAGTATAGGTCTGAACCGCCTCGGCTATCGGCATTCCTTGCCGAACACCAAGGTATATCCCACCAACTATATTGGTTACTATAATAAACAATCCAGCAATCGCATCGCCCTGGACGAACTTCATCGAACCGTCCATCGCTCCGTAGAGCTGTGACTCTTTACCTAGCTCTGCGCGTCGTTGTCCAGCCTCCTCCGCGCTAAGTAGCCCGGCGCGAAGGTCTGCATCAATCGCCATCTGCTTTCCGGGAAGGGCATCTAACGCAAAGCGAGCCGCCACCTCGGAAACACGACTGGCACCACGCGCTATAACTATAAAATTAACGATCGTAATGATCGTAAAAATGATCAGCCCAACAGCAACTTCACCACGAATTAAGAAGGTCCCAAATGCCTCGATGACCCGACCTGCATCACCCTGACTTAGGATTAGGCGGGTAGATGCTACATTTAGGCTGAGCCTAAAAAGGGTTGTTAATAGCAGAAGTGATGGAAAAGCCAACAGTGCCAGTGCGTTTGGCATGTAGAGGCCAGCAAGCAACAGCAATATGGCAAATGAGATATTAAGGACAATAAGTACATCGAGTAGTTGGGTTGGTAGCGGAACCAATAGCATTGCCGCAATCGCAAACACAATTAGTGCTAGGACCAAGTCGCCACTTGGAGCGAAGTTCCTTCCAGCGCCAAATCGTTGCTCTGTAAATCTGCGTAGAGCGCTGATTCGAGAATCCCCCGTCACAATACTCTTGCTCTCTTAAAACGCCTTCATGATCTGAGTTCCGAATCCAATCAATAGGATAATTAAGAATCCACAAAATACCAGAGCCACCGGAGCGGTCGCCTCTAACTCTAACTTCTTAATCTTGGCGTCAATCTTAGTCTCACGCTGAGAACCAACTGCATCAGCTAATTCTTGTAACTGCCGAGTGATCTCTCCGCCGTGCTTAGCAACCTGCGACAACGACATAAAGGCGTGCTTCAATTCATTCTGGCCAGCTAGGCGACCAACCTCGGTCAGCGCTTCTTCAAGAGAAACACCAGATTTAATATAAAACTGCGCGGTACGTAGTAATTCGGTAACAACATTGTGACTATCGCGCTCATCCGCCATTGAAACAACACGTTGAATACATGGGCCTACATCCAGCGAGCTACTAACACCAATGGCGATCTGTTCAATTACAAGGGGCAGGTAGAACATTATATCCTCTGCGCGCGCCTTTTTGCGTCGGTCAAGGAGCGAGATCGGGGCCTGTAGGCCTAACAACAATCCAAGAACTGCTCCAACAAGTGCCATCGACGCACCGGCAACATATCCAGCAAGAACCCCCAATACCGGTACCGTGACGCAGGGGATGAGAATTCGGAGGCGATTGAACTCCAGCTTGTCGGCATCAGAAAAGATCCCAGCTTGAAAGAAACGTTCCTCCAACGAGATCTTTGATCTGCCAATTGCAAATTTGCTACTGGTACTTTGCTTGATTCGTTCAGCCTCAAGCTCCTCGGGATCCATTGCGGCCCGCGCAGCGCCACTCAGTCCTTGGGGGGAACTCGGAGCGCGTGACATTAATGATCGCATATCCACGCGATCGCGCTTTCCGAGCATGAAATACAGAAAGACCCCTCCTGAGATCAGCGCCATTAGCAGCGCTACTATTCCAATGACTACTCGAAGTTCCAAACTGACAAACCAAAAAATAAAATCTGAGCTACAACATCAAAAGATCGCTAGGTACGAATCTTAGTAACCTGACGCACCCAAAACATGCCGATAAAAATTAATATACCGCCCACCTGCCAGACCTCCCAGGCGGTTTTATCGGCCCATGCGCCGGTCACCGCCTCTGGATATATGAAGTACATATACACCTCAAGACCCACAAGAATCGCGAGGATAAACCAGATTGAACCGCGCTGCATACCAACCGCTGCAGCGGCGGATGCTCTAAAAAACTGTCTCTTACGAACCTGCTTAGAAAGGCGCTCAAGTGTATCCGAGAGCGTTCCACCAACTCGGCGACTCAAAAGCAGTGCCTGTACAAATAACTCAATCTCTGGATGGTAGATATCCTCTCCAAAGGACCCTATCGAGCGATCTTCGGAAACACCAAAGCGCAGCCTCTCCAACATCACCTGCACCTCTGATCGCACCATCGATCCCTCTTCAAGTCCCTGGGCAGCAGCCTCAAGCGCCCCCATTGCATTCATTCCGGTCTTTAACAATCCAACCAACGAAAGTAAGAACTGCGGATAATCGGCATCGAAAGCCTTGAATCGCTTCTCAACCGCTGACGTCAATAACCACCCCATGATCATTGGGCCTGCGCTCAATGATAGAGCCACGACTCCAAGATTAAATTTAGTGCTTGCTAAGCCCGCCACAAATAAACTTATCCCAATCTGTAACGCGCGGAAGACCACTACCGGCATCTTCCACTGTGCAAACTTAAGCTTCTTACGAAGCGTTAACTTGGAACTTGAAACTCGATGAACCTTTGCTTCTTCAGCCTGTTCCAAAAGTGCATCGCGTTTAGATGTTGCACGACTACCCTGGGTCTGAACTGCCTGGCGTTGTGCCGAAACGATGGCACGCATACTGTTGCGCGCTCCGCCTGAACCAAGCTTGGTCCCTGGAATTGGGAGATCTAGTAGCACAGCCGTGGCGACAAGTGCCCCGATACAGGTCAGTGCTAGAATAACAATCAGAACAACGTTCATTAAAACCTAGACTCGTTTAAACTTGATTGCGGCCTATCGAGTGCGTTTGCTTGCATCATTGCCACTAGTCCCAAATCCGATCTCCTGAGCTGAATCTCCGAGAAAGATTCCGTTGTCTGCCAGTATCTCGTCAAAGTTACTGGCCCATGACTCCACCCGCCACGTGGCACGCTCGCCGGTCTTCATCAATTTGAACATCGGACGAACCTGAATAACTCCCTCAACGAAGTGGCCGACCTCGACGATCTCGCCAACACGTGGCTTTCCGGAGCCCTTTTCACGCACTAGCCAGACCACGCAATCCACGGCAAGTGCTATCTGCTGCCGAATGATGTCGATAGATACTGACTTCTGGGCCCGTCCTAACAAGCTTTCAAGCCGCACTAGTGTCTCTCGTGCATTCCGTGCGTGTACCGTCGTCATTCCAACGTGGCCTGTCTGGGCGCTCTCTAGGAAAGCTTCGGCCGCAAAAGGTGTTCGCATCTCACCCAAGATCACGCGTGTAGGGGTCATTCGCAGGGTTGTCTTTATGTGCTCCTGCAAAGTTACCTCACCGATCCCTTCCGTGTTGGCCGGTCGCGAAACTAGAGATCTAAAGAATGGGTGTTGAAAATTCAATTCAGGAGTATCTTCAACAGCGACGATCGCCTCATCGGGACCAAATTGAGTAGCTAAACACTTAATTAGGGTTGTTTTGCCAGTGCCTGTTTCCCCGGCTACTATGATCGTACATAATCCGCAACGCGTTAGGGCTGCTAAATATTGAACAATTAACGGCGGTGCTACTTGATAGGAAACTAAGCTATCAAGCGTCGTCTCCATAATTCGCGGTACGCGAATACATAATAACGGGCCACGAGCTCCGCAGACACTTTCATGTACAGCACAGATTCGAATGCCGTTCGGAAAGGAAGCGTCAACTGTATGCTGCTGCGTGGAAAGCGAGCGCCCCAAGCGCAAAAGTAAGCGGTCAATGAACGATACGTAGGCAGCATGATTTGGCCAATGCAGGCCCGTACTTTCGCTAATCTTACCACGCTGCAACACTACAGTTTGATGATCATAACAATGAATATCGGTCACTTCGCGATTATCAATTAGGGGCTGCAATACGCCCCAACCCATCAGATCCTTCTGCAGATGAATGATGATGTTGGCGCGTTCAATATCATCGATAGCGTCACCGCGCTTCTTCAATACACGATCAACGGCGCTAGCGATCGTTGATTCGGTAATACTCTGACCAGCGGAGTCAGCCTGCTGTAGCGAATGATCGCTTCCCAGCTCGCGCCGCGCTTCACGTAACACCGTGCTACCTAACGGACTCAATCTTCCACGAACAGTCTGGCGCAATGCACCAGACTGCGTGGAAGCACGTGCGCCTGGTGAGTTTGTGCGCACGACTTGAGTATCAGTTACCGCTGGTCGAACTGCTCCACTTGTAGCGTTGGATGTTGCGATCGCTCCAGAGGTAGCCGTTGGCCCATTGATCGTTGTTGGGGATGAGCTTTGACTTACGGTGGCTTGGTTAGCATTGCGTGGGACCGGGAGTGAATTGGCTCTGTCAGCCGGACGTGCCTGATTTACTCGGGTAGAGAACAGTCCCAGTAACGCATCCTTGTCCTGGTCGTCGCTCATGTCTCAGCACCGCTTCTCCCTAAAACCAACAACAACAAGATAACCCCAAGATCAATATCTATTCTGCAACCAGCTCCATTTTGCCATTCTTCAATACGAACGCCTGCAACTTCCCATCAGTCCCTCGCATGCGGAGCGTCCCTTCAACCGGTTGCTGGGCTACCGTTCCGTCACCACCTGGTCCAAGTAGATCACCAACAGTTAGACTACTTCCCGAAGTTCCTTTGCCACCATCATTGTCCCCGCGCAGGTTTAGGCTGAGAGCGCCAGTAGTAGCAGCGAGCTGAATACGCGAAGCGTCCGCAGCTGAGACTAAAAGCGTCACCGTACTTGGAACCGGCATACCGGGCTGACTCTTGGTATCGATCTGACGTTCCGCCGAGAGAATTCTTGCGTTCTGAACGATTACTGTCACACCGGGTTGACCACGAATCTTTGAGGCCCAAACTACGTCGACCTTTGCGCCAGGGCGCGCCCAGCCCTCAACAGAGCTACGCGCATCAACACTTATAGTAACAGCACGATAACCTTCCGGAATATTAGCTGTGATGGCGTTTGTTGGACGAACGTTAGTTATATAATCACGGTAAAGTGGTTGACCTGAGACGATCAGCGAGCGGGAATAGTGTCCCTTAATCTCTTCGAAATCGCGCACAACCCTGCCGGAAACGCCGATCTGAGGGCGAGATTCCTTTTTGAATAGAGCAGGCTCTAAAGGTTGACCGGCATCCACGTCCTGGATTGGAACCAGAACATCAACCATCTTAATTTCAGGTTCGTCCTTTTCAACAACAACCGGCTTGACGCTTGCGGTGGTAGAGCCGGTGGAGAACAACAACAAAGCTATGACGGAGAACGAAAGAAGCGCAAAGATGCTTACCGCTACAAGTAGCTTAGCTCGATCTACGCCCCTTCCTGGTGATACACCGCCAAAATGCCTTGACATAAATCTCTTCTTGGCAAAAACAAAGGAATCCCTAAGAGAATATTACAGAGAGAATATTACAGAGAGAATATTACAGAGAGAATATCTCGGAATTCCAAAACCTTTAAACACCGGCTTCACTACCACTGTATATGTCGGCAATCAGTCACTAGAACTGTAGTGCCATCAGAACTTAAAAATGAAGCAAAAAACGTAAGGACTGGCTTACCTTGGGCGCCAGAATCAATCACAGAGTCAACTAGACACCTACCGAACTCCTGTAGCCCAAGGACGCCATTTTGGCCACTAGTTGCCTATAAACTAGCTCCAATCTCAGAGAATTGTTCCGAAATTTTGGTTCCTAACGCCCTAATTGCAACAATCGCAACAACGGCGATCAGCGCTACGAGTAGCGCATATTCTACCATGCTAGCACCCTGTTCTTCTTTCTCGTTAACGACCACTTCGTTTACGCTATTCAAATCGTTCATATTTTTCCTCAAAAAATCAAGTTTAGCCCCCAGAAACAGATACGTACTCGATGACAAACTTGAAGACAAATTAAAAACACCCTCACCGCCAATCAGGTCACCGCCAATCAGGTAAAGGTGCACCCGGAAACCCTAATGCTACATGAGACACTAGTAAAGACCCAATCTCCAGTTCGACAAGTCTGATTAAGATCATTAGCAAAATTTAACTCTTGCGGATCTTCCTTATATGACTACTCTAAAGAAACTAGCTAGCAAAAGTCACGCCAAGACAACCACTAACTTAAAACTAAACCGTACCCTATAGATATTACCGAACCGAACCCTTCTTGCCTAATAATTTCTGCATCCAACCACCTGACTGGGCATTGGTGCCAGCTTCACCGCCCATTCCTGGCATCTGTACCGCTCTACTCGCCGTCTGTGAATTGTCCGGACGTCCAGTTCCTCCTGCAGCGTCTATCAGTCCCAGCTCGCGAGCAATGCGCTCCAATACCGACCGAGTACCTTTCTGGCCCATACTGTAAAGGGTGCGCCCGCTACCAGGCCACAATGCTGCCTTCGGATCATTGGGTACCGGAGGGAGTCGCCAAGGTAATTCACCCAGATTATGCGCCGGCTCTAACTCGGCAGCGATCTGTGGCACACCTAACAGAGCGCCTGAATAGGGGTTCACTAAGAAAACGATTCTATCAGTATTTCCAACCAGCGTTTTAACAAATGTTAGGTAGAGATCAACAGCGGTCAGCCCTAGAATCGTATCATCGATGACAATTATCACCACATCGGCACTACGCAGAATTGCACCGGTGGCCGGTCCAATCCGACCGCCAGTATCAATAATGATTACATCAAATAGTACCCGCGAGAGCTCAACTATACGCTGAGCGATACTCATACCGTCAGTATGGCAAACTAGGTCCATTGACTCAGCCATTCGATCGGGAGGCATCAGAACTGAAACATCACTACTGATCGGAATAAGCGCGTCCTTAAGTGACTCACGTGAGATCTCACGACTTCCATTCACCCAAGAACTAACTACCTTGGCCTCAACTCCATTAACTGTTAGGGAACGGCTGAGATCGCGGGTCTCGACATCCATATCCCATAACATCGTGCGGCGATGATACACACTACATACCTCCGCCAATGCCGCCGCTATCGAAGTTGCGCCAACTCCGCCTTTAGCGTGTGCAACCGCGACAACGCGCCCTTCGCGAGTACGCCCCTCTTTGCGAAATTCGGCATGGATCGCAACTAATTCCTGAAGGAAATCAAGCGGACTAGCGGAATCTGGGAAGACCTTGCGAACACCAACGGAATGGGCCGCACGAAACGCTCCGCCACCGTAGGCCTCATCACTAACAAACATTATGATGTGAATCCACGGAACAACAGACGTCGCCTGCCTAGCCATTGCGGTAGCGCGATCACTTAGTCCTGAGCCCAGAACTAAAACATCTGCCTCGTGCAGACGCTCCATAGCTTCGCGTTCACTGACGAGCTTGACCTTCAGGTCAAGCATCTCCATGTCACTTTGATTAAATGCTTCTATGCGCTTGGCGCAAAAGGCCTGAGCTTCGGTACTGTGGTCGACGATCAGAAGTTTCATAGTAGTTTCACAAGCCTAATATACATATGAATAATCAACAACGCACTAATCCCCAAGTCCATTCGCAGTGCCACTCTGAGCCGATGAAGCTGGGCGCCCGGAAAAAAGATCGGGTACAAACACTCGCAAAAATAGGAATCCAACTCCAACGCCAATCAATACAGCACACACAAGGGTTAAGATCTCAATCCAGATCGTTCTTCCGTCCCCTTCAACAAGCTGATTCAGTCTCCGAATTCGGCTATCATCAATGCCGCCACCGGTCATCGTTACTTCACTCGGCACCGAGGTTGAGGTTGTCCCACCCGAGACCAGATCAGTATATGCCAGAACCCGCTCCATCCGAATCGGTTCATGAATCGTCTCCTCCTCATGATACTGCGAAGCGATCTGTGCGATCTCTGGGTTTAATACATAAGTACCATCGACATTTATATTCAGGGTTTCATTCGTCCCCGTTCTAGGAGCGAAGGCAGATTGCCCGGCATTAATAGTTCCTCCAAGGCCACCATAAGCGGACTGCATGCCATAACTCACCGTTCCAGAATTCCCAGTTCCGGAATCTGAACGCGGTGCCTGATGTGGTACCTGACGGTCATAAACCAAGGTATCATTACCTGGATCGGGTGCAGACATCCCCGGTATCGCCTCCGAGGAGTAACTATTTATTGCAGCACTATTTCCACGTTGGAAAGCCGCGCTAGGGGCTCCTGCGTTTGTAGCTGCTGGCATACCATTAGGGATACCCATTCCGGGACCCGCGTTATGAGAGAGCATCCCTGAAGCGGCGCGAGTTTCTGGGAACGCGTTCTGCAGCTCATGAAACATCTCCGCTGAGGACTGATAACGCTTCTCTGGATCACGCTGCATCGCCCTGAGGATTATCCGGTCAAGTTCAGGCGGACATTCAGCACGCAATGTACTCGGCGGCTTAGGATCGGTCTTCAAGCGCTTCGTCATCGTCGCGTAAACACTGTCACCACGGAAGGGTGACTCACCGGTCAGCATCTCATAGCCCAGGATACCAATGGCATAGATATCGGATCGCCAATCAACCTGCGAGTTTAACATGTACTCAGGACTCACATAATCGATCGTACCAACTACGCCACCGTGCTCAGTAAGCTTCGGGCCGTGGCCAGTTCGAGCGATGCCAAAGTCCGCAATCTTAACTTGGCTGTCCTTTGACAAAAGAATATTCTCAGGCTTTAGATCACGGTGCACTATACCAGCGTCATGAATTGCCTGAACTCCGGAACACATCTGAGTTAAAATTTTTGCGACCTCCCCTATCGGCATTCGGTACCCGGGGCGAGCGAGGCGCTCTGCTAAGTCCCCACCCCCGACATACTCCATTGTGTAGGCTACTAGTTCACCATCCCTAATATACTCATAGGCCCGGACAACATTCGGATGTGAAACCCCGTAGGACGCAAATATCTCGTTGCGAAATCGAGCCGCGGCAATCTTATCCTGCGCGACCTCAGGAAAGAGTACCTTGACGGCAACTAAGTGTCCCGATAATTCACGATGACGGCATGCATACACCAATCCCATACTGCCGGCACCGAGGCACTTCACTACTTCGTAGCGTCCTGAGATCACCGTCCCAGGTTGCAAACTTATGAGATGCTCATCAGCCATTTAAACCTTAACTCTGTCGTAACAGGTAGTAATCTATGAACAAGGAGCCTTAAGTTTCAACAAGCGCAGCGCTCTTCATTAGCTGCGATCGGCCACCAAACAGACATGAAAGGCTCGATCTCCAAACTTAATCATATCACCATGTTTGACCGAGCCCTTCTCACCAGATAGCTGCTCCTCATCGCTAGAACCGGCTCGCTTAATCCGGGTTCCAAATTCGCTCAACTGATCTAAGACCTGGATCTCGCCCTCTGGGCTGATGCGCATTACTGCGTGCATAGACGACACCGAATCATCATTTAGAACGATGCTATTTGGCTCATTGCCTTGTGAAGTTACCATGATTCGTCCAGTTCGTAATTCGAAGACCTCACCATTTGGATTTTTATCGTAGGAGACTAAGAACCCAACAACAGGCGTCTCCTTGCTCCAAACAATTCCCGCACGTGCAGGTTGTGCCGCGTGCGTCGAATGCGCTCCCGAACTGGCCAACCCTGCTCCAGGCTGCCGATAACTCCCGGAGGCGCTGGTACCGGTTCCACCCCGACCGACCGGGGTAAAGTCACTTTCTGACGACATGTTCGGATAGCCAGCGCTTCCTGTAGGTGAGCCAAATGCGCTTGACGCCCGAGGAGACTCGAACCCCCCCGAATCACGGCCCCCCGAATCACGGCCCCCCGAATCACGGCCGCCATGCTCCAACGCTGGAATTCCGTGTAGGGCACCTTCACCCTCTTGCGCCAATCTCGCTCTCACTTGGCCGGTGACCTCGGGAGTCAACATCACTGTACGGTTTCTTGCGCGCGCTCCTTCACCAAGATTCTCATCCTTGCCCCGTAACCCACTCTCAAGTTTTAGATTCTTTTCGTTATCCATGCTCTCCCCCTGCTGAAAAATCAGTTTGCTGACCGGCTCATTAAGAATATCATCACTAACGCTGTTAGTAGTGCTGCTAATCCAAATAACATAACTCCGGCGCTCACCGTCCGAAGTATACTGCGCGTACCTGGACCACTTCCATAGAGTTGCCGGGCGATCTCGCGATCCACTGCCGCCTCGTCATATCCATCTGGCGGTTGTTGCCTTAACTGGCCACCAAGCGGAATTACCGCTAAGGTAATATTATCGAATCCACCGCGTTGCTTCGCCAATTCGACCATCTGCACACACGCCTTCTGTGGCGAATTTTGCGATACCAGAGTTGCAATCTCACCCTCGCTGACCAAACTGTAAAGTCCGTCCGAGCAGAGCAGCAATGAATCCATCGGATCACCCTCCGCAACCTCCCAAACCCAGAAACGCTGAGCAATAACCTCCAATCCCGGCTCCGAACCGATACATCGGGTCAAGATATGCGCCTGTGGATGTGCTAATGCCTCCTCTGGCGCTATTTGACCCTTATCTACTAGTCCTTGAACAAAGGTATGATCTGTAGTCAATTGCTGTATCGCGCCATCCCGCACCAGATAGGCTCGCGAATCACCAACGTGCGCTATAACGACCTCTGAACCGCGAAACATAGTGGCGACGATCGTTGTTCCCATACCGGCAAATGCTGGATTCTGCCGGCGCAATACGATAATTCTATTAGCTTCAAGCACAGCATTTTTGAGAGCTGTTTCCGGGCGTCGCATCGGACGTGACTCAAGGTCCCGCTTGATCGCATCGATCGCGATCTGCGCTGCCAACTCACCACCAGTGACTCCACCCATACCATCGCAAACAATCCAGGCAACACCCGAAGCTGAGTCAACAACAGCATAGCGATCCTCGTTAAGTTCTCGCTCGCAACCGGTATCGGTAATGGCAGCAGGAATTGAGCGATCATCTGCCGCCAGTTCGTCCTGGATAACGCCACTTTTCTCACGATCTTGTAATAACACAGTTAGTTCCTATCTCTTTTCCGCCCAGGCCCTATAGACATATCGCTAATTACAGCCACAATCTCAAGAACAGGACACACATCAGTTAACTCGGCAGAGTCTTACAGTTACTCAATCAAATTGCAGTATCTGGCAAGGCCGATCACTATTTAAACGGCATTATATTAGAAAGCCAACTCACTCACTCAACTTTTTTACCTGGAATAATACCTGACTCTCACCACCCGCGACATGATCACCAATCAGTCTGGCCTCAAAACCCTGTTTTAACATCCAGTTTGTTAGCTCAATCCAACCATCCCGATCAATTGCCGCCCCTGCCGACCTGTCACCACGGTGCTCTCGTAACGGGAGTCCAGCGGCAACCCAGCGCTCCTTGAGTTGTTGAAATCTGCCTCCAACGGTTGCTCGAAGATTCGATAGTGATTCAATCGGAATCCACGCGATATCAGTGCTGTTCGAATAATCTAAGATACCCGCTGCAGAACCTCTCTGCCGCTTAGAGATACGTTCTGCAATTTCATAGACGAAAATCTTACGACGAGCTTCGAGTCCCTGCCGCAACATCTCCTCCGATCTACGTGCGTGATACTCAGAATATGTTCTTGCAATCGCTTCAAGACCATTCGAGTTTGTCTTTCGTGGTGACATCTAACCTCCTTTAGAATTCTGACTAAATGCTAATAGGATTCTCATCTCATCGAATAGCCTTCGTCGGCCTACAGGTTTTGATAATACACACGTTAACCGATCGTTAGTCCCTGCTGGCCCCTTCAATGTATCGCTAGCCAATCCAACCTCACCACTGACTACGATAACAGGTAATGTCTCTCCAAATCTGATGCGACACTCCTTCACTAAATCCAAACCGGAGCCATCACCCAACTGAACATCCGTCACCAAAATCTGTGGTGCTCCGCGTTCAATCAGAACCTCTCGCGCACGTTTCAAACTGTCTGCGGTTTCAAACGACAGCTCTAAAGCCTCCGCAACACGCGCATAAAAGTCGGTCATCTGAGGATTGTCATCCACCAATAGTATCCAGTGACGCGCTACGTCAATCACCGGTTCTTTAACAGTGTCCACTTCCACCACTGGGGATAGCGCACCATGAAATGTGAGAATTGCTCGGTTTGGCAACCAGTCAGTTTGGTGAGCAAAATTAATACTGCCTCCAGATGCACGCATAAAATTATCTAAGGCCGTTAGGCGCATTCTTAGCCCGGGATCAGTCACACGGGAAACGGAATCCGTGCTTAGTCCCCCGAAGACACTGTCATAGCTCTCCGTAAAATCATCACAAAGCATTAGCTGAATCTCGCCCGGAGTTCGCAAACCAATCCGTAGCTCCAAATTAGCAGCTCGCCTTGCGCGCAGCAGTACTACGGAGAAAAGAAGGCGAACTGCTGAAGATGCGAGATCCGCATTCGCTGTCATCATCTGCGCCCCAATGACCGTTTCAGGAGAACGAAACATCACACCTTTGCGTTCAGAAAGGTACTCTGCGGTTGGCAGAACCTCAGCCATCAGCCGTGTCAAAGGTAGTCTATCCAGAACTGTTGGTGCGCGCGCTACCGCTAGTTCATTCAGTAGGCGAACATCAGAAACGCTCGCGCCAAGCACAAATGCGGTCCGTTCGATATAATCGATCGTTGATTGATTATCGGGGAGCGGTCCAAAATCGCTGCGCGCTAACTTGTCACAAGCAGCGGTTATTTCTTGCACACAGTTATTTACGACATGTACAACTTCACTCAACTCCGCATCACTTCGTGAAGCGGCACGCTCTGAAGCCGATAGCTCATCTGCAGATCGAACACGACTTCGCGTTGTTGCAAAATATAACCGCGGAACCGTACTAATCTCACGCAACACTGCTCTAACATCGACGAGCTTCAATCTACTCCACCACCACCGTCGCCATTCACTCAACGGAACTACGATCCACGCCCAGGCCTCTCGTTCACCGCGCGGCACTAGCAATCTTACAAAAGCTAGACTTTTCGGAACTAATCCAAACCAACGAATTGCTGGAAAAACAAACTGCTCTCCCAATCGACTAAACTGAACTAATCCGACCACAAGATCACTATCTCTCATACTTGGGTGCTCAACTCGGATAGTATCGTCAAAGGATGTTACTAGTCCCCGCAAGAAGAGCTCCTGTTCTGCCAATACCATTAGACCGGATCTCCCTATGACTTCACCATGAACATTGTTCCCAAATTTGGTGTCGGCCTGTAGTACTAATACGCGGTCGGCCTGGAAAAAATCGCGAAAGTACCAGGACATCATGCGTAACACGAGAGTTGCAGGAGGCGTCGACTCGATCATCACTCGCATTAGCTTCTGGCCAATTTGGAATGAACGAACAACACGCTGCTCTGAGCCTCGAAAGATCGACCAGACAAGAGCAGTAGCAAAAAACGCGATACTCCAGTGCTGAGATCGATCCCAAATGCATTGTAGGGTGCCACATACAAAAAAGACTGAGATAAGCAAGATCTGCTCTCGATCGGGCCAGGGAAGTGAGATCACTGCTACAAGATTAATCGCTAGTAAAAAAAGTCCAAAATTATAACTGGTCTCCGGAGCTAGCCGTAACCACAGCATACACCACCAAAGCAGTGCGCAGGTTGAGGCACTAAGCGCACTTAGATAGAAGTCCCTGACGTTCGATCTACGATATATCCCGCGCAGCAACAGTCCATAGAGTAAGCTTACAGCCAACCAACTTATAAAAAGTTCGGAAGTCACAGCTGACTGATACGCTAGTAGAGCGAGACAAGTGACCGCATTTATTAGCCCCAAACTACTTAAACGCCAGAAAAAGGTCGACCTGAGTTCACCAATAGTAAATTCTAACGCCCTATGAAATACACGTAGTTCTTGGATTGTGCCATCCTGCGAGGATGTCTTGTTGCCCTTAGTACTCAGTTGATTGCCAAACTCCGCGTCGTGAACTGGAGTGGCTGCCTCGACTTCGAAATTACCCTTGCGAACTAACGCAAGCAACATTAGGGATCCGCCGACCGCTAACAGAATATACCAGCCAAGCAAGCGTGCCGCCATAAGGTGGAGTGGAGAAACCCCCTCACTTATAGCGAAGGGAATCAAAACAGCCAGCTCCGCAATACAAAATACTCCCAAAACTGAAACGCAAAGTATGCCCGCACCACGAACAGAGATATTCAGACTGGCGAAGATCAATAGCATCCCTGCAAAAGGAATCTGCGCTGCCTGAAGTTCATCAAGCCCAAGCGCCACCGCACTCACACTTAACAGCAATCCGAGGGCACAAAGGTGAGCGACACAGAATCTAAGTGAAAGTTGAGTGAGATTACCTCGCACCATTACACTTGTTGAAAAGAGATAGATCAGTGCTAGACACCTCTGAAGGACTGATGCGAGCTCTACTCCCTGTAGTGATCCGATCACCATTAGGGCGACAAAGACAAAGATCTGTGGAAGAATAATGTGCGAATTAAAACGTGAAGCACTGATTATTGGTCGACGTAGATAAGCGGAAGCAATGGCTCGTCCGCGGGTTATGCGAACTGTATCGCCAACTAGCATCTGCTCTTTTCCCGACGACTTAGCCAACTTCAGGATCCATCGGCTTGCCGCACTGCGCACAAACAACCTGCCCCTGTACATTCGGAGGTAACTGCGCCTGATGACTAAATGTCACGACATAGTCTTTAGATTTACATGATCCACAACCTGGATATGAACCATCGGACTCCAAGAAAAGCTTGCGTGAGCGATCGGTAACATAGCGTGCTAAAAAATCGTCCAGGGCTATTCCCTCGAAGGAGCTTTTCTGAGGCGCTCCAATTAACTCTTCAATTCGGCGTATAAGATTATCATTCTGCGCAGCTAGGGATCCTTTCACGATATAGTCAGTTGCCCCCTCATCCATAAATCTCTGCTTTAGGTGAACAGAAGGATTTCCGGTAAAGATCACAATTTGCGGCACGCGCCCAGAGCGCTTGATTGCGCTAAATAGATAGGATCCCGATCGGTCGCTAAGCCCAATATCAAGCAGAGCTAGCCGGAAGCTATCCAGTTGCAACGTTCGCTCTGCTTCACTAACGCTAGCACATGCAACGACCGAGAATCCGCGCTCACGGAAAAGCTGCTCTAGGCGTTCGCGTTCTGGCTGACCGTCTTCAACAATTAGTATGTCTCGCATAATTTCGATATCTAGGAATAAAGTTACCTCTAACTGGTCACCAAGAGTTTTTTGCTAATTTTACTATTTCACACAAATTATAACGACAATCCATGCTTCGCTTACCTGGGATCCTTTCTTGTCAGCCCCTATTTGCTCCGCAAATCGACCCCTGAGGGGTGGTTGTTGCTTACTGATTCTGTTTTGCTTACTGACTAGTTACGTTACCTCTTACTATCCAAGTGTACCCGGTCAGGGTGAAATATGGTAAGTGATGTACGTCAATGCTCATGTGCAAGAATACAAATGTAAAGTACGCCAACATGTTCTCCCTAATGTTCTCCCTAGCCTTGACTCAAGATGATTAGGGGCGACAAGAATAGAATGTCGTTAAATGTTAAATAGTCAGACAATTCACAAAAAGTACCCAAATTTATCGACTCCCTCGACGTGTTACCTGCTTCGTAAAGCCTTACCTTTTCATCATACTATTCGATGCGTCTGTCTGTCTGTCTTGTGCTAAATGAGCGTGAATCCTTGAAGGCCCGTGCAGCCGAGGCGTTGGAGGCTCAGCTTTGGGCACGGAATATAACAGCGTCTCGACTTGGAGTCGGTCCGGATCTCATGGAAACACTGTATGCGCGCCGCCCCCGAGTAGTAGTGCTAGACTATCTTCTAGGAGACCACTGGACGGGGCTAGATGTTTTGGAGCATTTACAGCAGTTGCCAGTGAGCGAACGTCCGGATGTCTTCTTCCTTACCGACGAGCCCAGTGTGCAGGTCGCGGTTGAGGCTCTACAACACGGTGCCAAAGATTATATCGAGATCGAACAGGGTAATGCCCTTGCCAGATCTATTGACATCATTGAAAAGAGTCTCGTATCACAGATAACTGGGCAGCTTGATATTGCTATTGATCTTGTCAGATTTGAGGATCTGATTGCCGACTCAGCCTTAGCAAGCAAGTTACACTCAAGTTTAATTCAACGCACAGTGAGGGCTCCCCCGATAATTGCCCTCTGCGGAGCGACAGGGAGCGGATTGTCATCCCTTGCACAGGCATTTCACCTTGTGCGGCCTAGCCATGGCCTTTTCTCCGTATGTGATCTTCGCACCCTTTTCCAGTCCTTCGAAAAGTGCCCAGAGTATATATCCTTAAGCTCTGGCGGAGCTCGTAGTACAGGCGCACATACAATCGTTCTCGATCACTGCGAAGAAGATGACGGAAGCATTCTAAGATGTGTATCAGAGAATAGAGCAAGGTGGTGGTCTGCCAACGGCCGCAATCCTGAATCATCCATGACACTCGTCGTCCTTACCAATGACAAGACGACGGCCCAAGCTTGGGTGAAAGCGACTTCAGCCGAACTGTTCAACGTTCCCAAGCTTACTGAGAGAACTAGCGATCTGATTCCAATGGCGCAACGCTTTGCGCACGAAGCGCGCTCAGCGCTCGGCAGTCTGGCTCGTGGAAAGCAGGTGGCTGTTGACCGGGAAACATTGACTATACTTGGAAATTATAGCTGGCCGAGGAACATTCGGGAGCTGAAGTCCCTAATTACCAACTGCGTAACTGAACATTGTATTCAGGACAAAGCGTTGAATAAGTCACTCGCAGAGGCGATTGGGTCGGCCCGAGATCTCGCATCTGAGACCGATATGAGCTCAGAAATCTCTCCAATTTCAGCCGCCTATATGTTGGCTGAATGCGGGGGATCACACCGTCTTGCGGCCGTCCGTCTTGGAGTTACTTTGGTAAAATTCCGCACTCTGATCGGCTCGTCAATTGCTGGAGTGCCCAATGCCAAGTAGCAATAGCGAAAGCCGCTTTGAAGCTCCGATATCGATTATAGGTCAACCAGACTTTTGCAGGCACCTTCAATCCCTGGTGCTTGGTCACAACCGATCGATCGACACTCATATCGGGAATTATGATGACGCCTGGAGTATTGCACTCTCGATGCGTCCATCGTTAACCTTCATTCAGATCGGACCAAGTTATGACTATCGTACTCACCGCCGCGTGCGATCATTCTTAGAACAGCTACGCACACGCAAGGAGGATCAAACTCACGTCGTGATTGTTCTGCAATCTGCGGAACGTCTTTTCTACGGGGGGGATCTGCTATTTCGATCAAACGATTGGCGAACACAGAGTGAGCTACAAGGTCTCGTCGACTCATTTATCGTCTCACTCTCCGGTGATCTAATCGTGGGCGAATCATTACATGAACAGATCGGAAGCGTACTTAGTACTCTACATGAGGAGCATCAACGTCGGGCGCACAACCTTATTTCTGCGCCTGACGGTGATAGTCAGCTTTCTGGCCGGAGGTCCCCGGCCCTCAACACCCCGGGCTGGGCACAATCACTTGCCGATCCACGCAGTCGAGAGCTCTGGTTGCGGTGGCTCCCACGGTATGCGCGCTATTTAAATGAGAATCCCCTGATCATTGGAGCAACCGGAACAGGTAAAACCAACCTAGCTCTCGCGTTACATATTCTGTCAGAGCGTCCAGGTAAGTTCATAAGTATTACTCCACGTGATTTTTCCTCATCGGAACTGGTCCAAGCCGAGCTCTTCGGTGCGGTTGCCGGGGCTTACACTGGAGCTGTCGAGAAGTGGGGATTAGTAAAGTCTGCAGAACACGGCACACTTTTTATTGATGAACTACAGAGTATCGATAAAGACCTTCAGGGAAAACTGATAACTTTTATAGAGAATAAGTGTTATCGGAGAGTGGGTAGCTCTGAGTCCGTGAATGCGGACGTGCGCTTTGTCTTTGCATCCAATCGTTCCATCGATCAGATGCTGGCGGACGGCGTACTTCGCGACGACTTTGCATATCGACTAGAACGAGTTCAGCTGCAGCTATTACCACTATGTGAACGTAAACTAGATATTGTAGCGGGCGCGGCGTTTGCCCTCGCGAAGATTCATCGTCAACGTCCACAGCCTGAGCCGATCGTTGGATTGACTCCCAGTGCTCTGCGCGCTCTATGGTCGCATCCCTGGCCTGGGAATCTGCGCCAACTGGAGAATGCTGTTGCCAAGCTTTGTGAGCATGCCGACCTTAGCCATCGAACTGTTATCGACGAACGCGCGACCCAAAGAATATTTCATGGTCAGTTGTTGGGTAAGCCTCAACACGCTCATGAGATTTTGGCACGCGCTGCCCTTGAGACTGCTACGGATTGCGTTGTGCAGGATATCTCGCAGATCGACGTTGCAACCCAAACTTTTGTTGAGCGTGCTCATGCTGTTGCGTTAGAACACACTGGGGGAGACACTGGAGCAGCCGCCGAATTGCTCTCAGAGAGTAAGCGGTTAGTTGAATTGATGGCCCAGGCCCGCACCACTCAATCAGGAAGTATCAAGTGAAGCTGCAAACATTAGAGCAATTTCAGAGAACATGTGGGTTATCTGATCGCGTGCTGCTTTGGCTGTTATCACACGGGAAGATTGCTGTAGTGCTGGAGCCTCAAATAATGATTGATGTCGATAGTGTCGAGAATCAGGAGATAATACGTGCGCTTATAAGTAGCGCCTCAACCATTGATCTGCCAACGGAGCCTCTGGTACAGGAACGCTTGGCCGCTGTAGTCAGTGAGTTTATGGATTCCGTCGTCGATGAAGCGATTGCTATAGCGATTATCAAAAGTCGGTGCCAATAAAATTGCCAAGCCTTTTGATATTAATCGCTATAGGTTGTTGTTTTGATTCGCTTTCAGCGAATCTATAGCGGTTTGCAAAAGCTATTATATCGCTCACGACTTTTGCAAACCGCTATATCGCTAACGCTAACCGCCTGAAAGAGAGTCCCTAGTTATGAAGATCCCGAAGTGGCGCGAAATGGACTCAAGGTCTAGATTTGCACTGCTGGCATCTATCGCCCTAGGCCTGCTTCTGCTTGCTCCCTATCTTGGGTTTGATCCCCTAAATGCAATCTCCGACGGTCGCCCTAAGCAAGGAACTTCTCAAGCCAAGCCCCAGGATGACACCTGGCTAACCGATCCCGCCCCGCCAATCTCAAAAGAACGCCGGAGTTCCAGCTCCTCTAGCAAGATCGGCAAAAGTGGTGTCTCTCAACTAGATGAGATCGAGGATCTGTTGCGGTAAACAGGTAACGATTGATAGATTTCGGGTCACTTGAGTCCCCGCGAATTTCCACCCACGAATTTCACGCACGAATTTTTCACGCACGAATTTTTCTGCCCCAACTTTCTTCCAAACCCATCGATAAACCCCTATAGCGATTATCAAAAGTCGGTGCCAATAAAATTGGCAAGCCTTTTGAAATTAATCGCTATAGGTTGCTGTTTTGATTCGCTTTCAGCGAATCTATAGCGGTTTGCAAAAGCAATTATATCGCTCGCGACTTTTGCAAACCGCTATAGTCAGTAGGCAAAACAGAAATAGTAAGCAACAACCACCCCTGAGAGGCATGGCAGTTTTCCGGTAATTATTAAGTGCTAACCAGTTACCAGATCCGAACATCTCCGAGGCGAACGAATCTTGGGAACTCACTGAGTTGTTGTTTCTGAGTTTCTACTACAACAACCGGTGCAAAAAGTCTCGCAATGTAACCCCGCTAATGTGATTCAAGTCTAACTTGTTACTACAGATCACTTGAAGCTCAACACCATTCGGAACAATAGCAAACTCGTGAGGACTTGCTTGTCCACGCTTAACCTCCAGCCAGTGCGACGGATCAAGAATAAAATCTACCTCTTCGTCCCCCTGACTGAAATGATTGAATAGTTCAGGAATCTCTACTCCCGCTACGCATCGCCGCCTGAACAACTCTTGCGCAACAAGCCACTCAATCCAGTTACCCTGCGATTCACAACTCATTCTCCGAAAGTCAGATACAGAGCGAACCTGATCCCTTGAGAATGCCACCGCAACCAGCAGATTGATTATATGAAATTTAACCGGCTTGCGACGCAATGAAATATTTCGCTTGGCATCCCATACATAAGAAGGCGCAACGGCCAAGCAATCAGTAAGTATCTCAATATAGCCCTGTGCATTAGCAACGCCAGCAAGACCAATATCATGCGCCAGTTTATTATAGCCAACCGGATTACCAGCATGCCTGCTAAGATTCTCCATTACTGCAATTACGATCTCGCGCGATCGTCCGCCCGAAACTACAGCACCAAGGATCCAGTCTCTCGTTAGCGATACCAACTGCTCGGAGATAGCCCCATTGATTGCGATCTCAGTTAGTCCAATAGGCGAACCACCGGAGATTAGGTAAGATGGAACTAGATCTTCGTCCAGAATTTTTTTGCCACATACCCGTTCGAATTCGGCGAAGCCAATCGGTGGGAATATGTAATCAGTTCGCACCAACCGACCTTTACGTCCAGGCAGGCGCTCAGAACCTCGGCGCAGATCATGTGCCGATGATCCGGTGGCTACTACCAAAATCCCCTCGAGCTCTCCAGTATCAACAAGGTACTTGATCGCTCGTTGCCAATCCTTAATGGCAGTTATCTCATCAATAAATAGACGCTTAACTGGACTTTTTGAGAGCTTAAGAACACGGCTAACTTCGCAAATCTCGGCGATTAGATCTTTATAATCAGAAAGGATATCACCATTTAGGTAGAGCGCGCTCCCATTTCCAAAATCATGGATAGTTTGTGCAAGTTTGGTTTCAAGCCATGTACTTTTACCAAACTGACGAGCGCCGCGAATTGAAATTAGCCCCTCAGTGAGTGGCAGCTCCGTCAATCCAAACTCAACGTTAAACTTAAATGGACTCTGAGAAAGGAGACCCAGCTTACGCAATGGCGCCAGATTTCCTTGTAATAACAACTGATTAACCGCATTCAATTTCATACATTTATAGTACTTCACTTTATGACATAGAAGCAAGTGATGTTTAATTCAAAGTAACTATAGCGGTTTGCAAAAGTCGCGAGCGATATAATAGCTTTTGCAAACCGCTATAGATTCGCGAAAGCGAATCAAAACAACAACCTATAGCGGTTATTATCAAAAGGCTTGCCAATTTTATTGGCACCGACTTTTGATAATCGCTATAGATGAGATCGAGGCTCTGTTGCGGTAAACAGGTAACGATTGATAGATTTTGGGTCACTGGAGTTTAAATGGTCAAAATTTCAAAGATCTATACCCGCACAGGCGACGACGGCGAAACCGGCTTAGTCGGTGGTTCGCGCGTGGTAAAAGATGACCTGCGGGTTGAAGCATATGGCCAGATCGATGAATTGAACTCCTGGATCGGAGCGGTCCGGACTGAACTAGCCCTCGTAGCCGCAATGCCGACGATCGAGGTTCCAGATGTTCCCAAAGTTTCTGAGATTAGCAACCTAATAGCACTCGTTCAGAATCACCTCTTCGACCTTGGCGCCGAGCTTGCTACTCCTCCGGAAGCTGAATGGCCAGCGATGGCCCATATCGGACCGGAGCATACAACGATTCTAGAGAATCAGATTGATCGTTGTACTGCTTCCCAACCAGAGCTGCGATCGTTTGTGCTGCCTGGTGGCTCTAGACTTAACTCGGCACTGCATCTGTCACGCACAGTATGCCGTCGCGCCGAACGCCACGTTATTGCTGCCAGCCGTGAAATTCCTGTTTCGGGTGGGATTCTGATCTACCTTAACCGATTGAGCGACCTGTTGTTTGCGCTGGCACGCTGGTCCTCGCTCCATCTGCATAATAGTACCGAGCCAGAATACCTATGGCAGCCGGGGGAGAAACCTAAGGTCAGGCTCTAGGCCTATTACAGCATTTTCGGTGTAACTGGTCAGAATAATTTTAATGAATAAACCTAATGTGCAGTATATCCTGGATGTTTTGCTTTGATTCACCTTTTGGTCCTTTCTTGTCAGCCCCTGATCGGGGCAGTCTTTTTTTGACCAGTTACTTGTTGTCACCCCCGATTTGCTCCGCAAATCGGCCCCTGAGGGGCATGGGCAGTGTTCCGTTTTTTTAAGTGCTGACCAGTTACTTTTCGGTTAGACTCTCGCCACTATGCATTCACCTTCGGGACATACTCAGCAACCAAGCTCCATGCAACCAAGCACCATGCAACCAAGCACCATGCAACCAAGCACCATGCAACAGAGTACCATGCAACAATGCACCATCGCGGTAGTAATCCCATGCTACCGTGTAAAGGAGCATATTTTTGGGGTCCTCGCACGGATCGGCCAAGAGGTGCATAGAATCTACCTTGTAGATGATCACTGTCCGCAGAATACCGGCAAGATGATTCAGGAGCAGTGTACAGATACACGTGTTCAGGTGTTGTTTAATCCTGAAAATCGGGGTGTCGGCGGCGCTACGATTGCTGGATACCGGGCAGCGTTGCGGGACGGTGCTGACGTGATCGTCAAGATAGATGGCGACGGCCAAATGGATCCACAATTAATTTCACGATTCATCGCACCAATTATTAGTGGCGAAGCTGACTATACAAAAGGTAACCGTTTCTTTCAGCTTGAATCCCTCTCTAGCATGCCAACGACGCGTCTAATTGGAAATGCCGCACTTTCTTTCATTTCTAAAGCCTCAAGTGGTTACTGGGATTTGATGGATCCGACCAATGGCTACACGGCGATCGCTGCTGAGGTAGCGCGGATGTTGCCACTAGACAAGTTAGATAATCGCTATTTTTTTGAAAGCGATATGCTTTTCCGACTGAATACAAGTCGTGCTGTAGTACGGGAGATCCCGATGGAAGCTGTTTATCAACAGGAGCAAAGTAGCCTGAGAATTTCGAGTGTATTACTAGATTTCCCGGGAAAGCACCTTGTTCGCCTCATTAAGCGTATCTTCTATAACTACTTCCTTCGCGATTTTAGTGTCTGTTCACTTCAGCTAATTATGGGGCTGCTCTGTTGTGGAGCTGGACTGATATTTGGAATTGACGCGTGGCGAGATGGTTCCATTGCTGGCGTTCCTGCTAGTACTGGCACCGTAATGCTTGCTGCGTTGCCGATTATTCTGGGCTTTCAGCTGCTGTTAGCGGCGTTGAGTTACGATGTTATGAATGTTCCCCGCATTCCATTAGTTGTAAGTCTGCAGCGACGGGGTGGGGGTACCCAACTGGAAGGCCTAACTGTTATGCACGGAAACAGGCCGTAGAAGTCGATTAGTATGAGTGTCGTATGCAGACAGCAAAAATTCACCAACCAGAGACAACCCAGCCGAGTAATCCCCGCCAGAAGCATGACGCCTTCGATGAGCAGTATACTGCCTATCAGCTTAACCGTAGTTGGTTACGCCGAATTATTCGTCGGGGATACCTACTATCGGCGATGCGCTTATGCCGCGGAGCAACTTTGGACTTTGGTTGTGGGATTGGCGAGCAGCTTGCCCTTCTCCCCAACGGATCGGTCGGACTTGAGGTTAATCCGGCGACCGTTGCTCATTGTCAAAAACGTGGCTTGCCAGTAAGGCAATACGAGCCTGCTACCGATAAGGGTCTGCTCCTTGATATTCAGCCTGGTCATTTTAAGACCCTCTTGATGAGCCATGTTTTGGAGCATCTCGAAGATGCTGCCAAAATTCTGCAACAACTAGTGGCTTCTGCGGCGCGACTGGGAATAGATCGCTTTGTTTTAATCGTTCCGGGAATAAAGGGTTATAGCTCCGACATCACCCATCGTACGTTTATTACGGAAGATTATCTGCGAACCAATGGTGTGTTTCCACCGGCGGGTTGGAAGCTCTGCAGCTACCGCAGATTTCCGTTCAATAGCTCCTGGATTGGAAAGTTCTTTACTCATAATGAACTACAGATCGTCTTTTATCGCGGAGCCTAAAGGTGTCCTCTACACTTCATACCTTCGCTGTACTGGCGTATAAAGAGTCTCCTTTTCTTCGCGAATGCCTAGCTTCATTACGGACGCAGAGTGTCAGATCAAGTATTATAATAGTTACTTCAACGCCATCAGACTTTCTAAAGAACCTAGCGGGTGAGTTTGCGGTGGAGCTTTTGATCAATTCGAGTTCGACTGGTATCGCCAGTGATTGGAGCTTTGGTCTGCAATCTGCTACCACGCCACTTGTAACACTTGCTCATCAAGATGATATCTATCTTCCAGATTTCTGTTCAGCGACATTGATGGCATTCGGTCGCCATCCCGATTCACTGATTGCGTTTACTGACTACTCCGAGATCGTAGGTAACTCAGTGCAGCACACTAATTCCTTGCTGCGCATCAAGCGCCTGATGCGCTTTCCATTCTTTCTATTGGGCCATTCAATTAATAGCCGCTGGGCAAAACGCGCATTCCTGGCCCTTGGTTCTGCGATTCCGTGCCCAAGTGTTACCTACAACCTATCGGCAATCGGAGAATTTAAGTTCTCGTCTGAGCTATCTATAAATATGGATTGGGATGCCTGGTTGCGCCTAGCAGATCTACCGGGAGCATTCTCCTATGTTCGGGGTAACCTAATGCAGCACCGCATTCATTCTGAATCTGCGACCACTGCGGGACTGCGCTCCCAGCAGCGCGCACAGGAAGATCGTGAAATATTTGCGCGAATGTGGCCAGCACCATTAGTTGGGCCGATAGCTAGGTTGTATGCGATTAGCTATCGGTCTAACAGTAAGGGAAGGTAAGTGCTTTGCAAATAGGTCTCAATAAGGTCTTACTGTGACCTATATGAAGCAGAGTAAGGTGTCAGAGTTTAAAGCTAAATTATCTCATTTTCTGCGCCTTGTAAGACGTGGCGAAGAGATTATTGTCGTCGATCATAACCTTCCAGTTGCTCGTGTTTCACAGATTTCCGACGTAGAGGATGTTGAGATTTCAGAGCCATCGCTAACAATTCAAGAGGTCTTGGCTGGGTTGCCGAAATTACCTCCATCAGATACCCCCACCGACAGCCTTGGCATTCTTCGAGAGGAGCGCCAGCTTAGATAAAGACAGTTAATCTATAGCGATCATCAAAAGTCGGTGCCAAGATAATTAGGCAACGCTTTTGATGTTAATTGCTATGGAATATCCCCCGCACATGACGACTACTAAAGTTTTTTCAACCATCGGCCTCGTCACCCGCACAAGTGGGCCTGATAGCCTATCTGTCGTCATCCCGTGTAACAATGAAGCAGAGGTTTTTGACGAGCTACTTAAACGACTACGCTCATGCCTTGCTACGCTTGGTATTAAATCTGAGATCATTTTAATCGACGATGGTAGCAGTGATAGAACTTGGGAGATGATGTGTCAGGCGCAGTCCGTTGACCCAGCTATTAAGGCTATCCGTCTCGCACGCAATCACGGCCACCAATTGGCAATTACCTGCGGTCTGGATCAGGCGTATGGGGAGGTCGTCGTGATCCTCGATGCCGACCTACAGGACCCACCGGAGCTAATCCCAGCGATGATTGAGGAGTGGCGCAAGGGTTATGATGTTGTTTACGGCAAACGTCGTTCACGCCAGGGCGAGTCTGCGTTGAAGCGTTTTTGTGCTTTCGCCTTTTATCGAATGTTCGAGCGCATTATCGGGATTCACGTTCCATCTGATACCGGCGATTTCCGCCTAATGTCGCGCCGGGCTCTTGATGCGCTCCAGTCACTACGCGAACGGCACCGCTTTGTGCGCGGAATGGTCTCATGGATCGGCTATCATCAGACACCCATCCTTTACGATCGGCCTGAGCGTTTTGCTGGAAAATCAAAGTATCCATTTCGCAAATCGCTGTTTTTGGCGATCGATGCGATCACATCGTTCTCTTATGCCCCGCTACGCCTCGCGTCATATCTGGGGATTCTTATCTCGGGATTGGCATTTGTTTATATCGCTGTCGTCATCATTCTAAAGTTCGTTGGTATTAGTTATCTAGGATATACCTCCATCATGGCTTCGATCCTACTTCTCGGTGGCGTCCAGCTAATTGTGCTAGGTATAATGGGCGAATATATCGGCAGAATATTTGAGCAGGGGCAGAAGCGCCCACTCTATTTAATTGATCGAATTCTTGGTGAGCCCCTAAAAAAATCAGAACCAACGCGGAGCACCGAGTGACAAACACCCAAGTCGTGGTGATCGGTGCCGGATTTAGTGGTTTAGCTGCAGCATATGATCTAGCAAAGGCTGGACGTGAGGTTACTATCGTCGAAGCTGATTCTGATATCGGCGGACTTGCTGGAACCTTCACTCCCCAACCTGGGGTTAGACTAGAAAAGTTCTATCACCACTGGTTTACCTCGGACGAAGCGATCATTGAGTTAATCACCGAGCTTGGACTAGCGTCACGCCTCAAACCGGTACTATCGAACACGGGACTATATTTTGCGAACTCAATCTTTCGCCTTACTAGCCCACTGGACCTGCTGCGATTTCCAGCGATCCCCATTCTTGATCGAGCGCGTACAGGATTGATGGCACTTTATGCCCGCGCAATTTCAGATTGGAGCGCACTAGAATCTATCTCGGCAATTGATTGGCTAATCAAAGTTGGCGGCAAACCAGCCTACAAAGCAATCTGGCAGCCACTCCTTGCCGGAAAGTTCGGTATCGAGGCTGAAAATGTTTCGGCTGTTTGGTTCTGGAATAAATTGAAGCTGCGTGGTTCAAGTCGCGGCAGATCAGGTGGTGAGACACTGCTCTATTTTGAGGGTGGATTTGGTGCATTGAGTGACGCGGTCCGCGAGAATCTCATTGGCATGGGCGTAAATATTCATACCAATACGCCCGCGACACGTGTTGTCACGTCTAATGGAGCTGTCAGCGCGGTCTGTGCGACCGATCCTTCTGGAACAGAGCTATTATTACCTGCACACCAGGTTTTAGTCACAACTCCACTACCGACACTGTTCGATTTAGCACCAGATTTATCAGAATCAGATATTGCCCCATGGCGCCAGATCCGCTTCCTTGGCAACGTCTGTCTAGTGTTGCGTTTAAAACACTCGCTCTCCTCAACCTACTGGCTCAATGTTGCCGATCCAACCTTTCCCTTTATCGGAGTGATTGAACACACTAACCTCGATGACCGAGCAAATTATGGGGGCGAGCATATCGCCTACCTCTCCAAGTATCTTCCAACTAGCGAGAAGCTTTTCTCAATGCCTGATAAGGAACTACTCGATTATGCCCTGCCGCATATACAACGCATGTTCCCCCATTTCTCGGAGGAATGGATTATTGCAGCGCATATCTGGCGCGCCAAATTTAGTCAGCCGGTGATTGTTAAGAACTATTCCAAGTTAATCCCTCCGTTCGCCCTACCAATCAATGACCTATGGCTATGTACAATGGCCCAGGTCTATCCCCAAGATCGCGGGACTAATTATGCCGTGGAGTATGGGCGAAGGGTGGCGGAGATGATGCTTGAATGAATGACCGGCACTTATACTCCCTACTTACCCCCTAATCCCACCTTGCCGGTTTACGAGCAGCAATCGTAAACTAGATCCTATCGGTCTCACCCTTTATATCCGTTTGCTCCAGAGTCCAGTGCAAAATATCCTCTCCATCGATGCCACATCCGAACCAGCAATAGCCTGTGTTGTAAGTTGTGATGTCGTGACATCAAATGATCTCTTATCTCCAAGCGGAGCATTGGCTGTTAAAATCGAGGTGCTTGAGCAACACGAGTTCTCCCTTAAGATTGACCCGCAGAGCAGTGCAGATTCCGAACAAGCACCAACCGCAGATTCCTCCACTACCAGCAAGGCAAAGCTCACCCAACCGGCACTCCTCGATCGATTAGTTAATCCATACTCCTCAGTGGTTATGGTGGTTCGACCTAGTAGTTTCGCCGCATTGAACATGTTCACACCGATCTCTGATTCAAAGGCACTGGGAAGGATCCTTGAGCTTGAAGTTCAGGACCTGGTGCCGTTCGATGTTGGCGAATTTGCTATTGCACACCGTATCGTTGAAAACGGTGTTGTGGAAGGTTCTAGACAGGCTTCTATACAGGGTTCAGCCCCAGAGGACGCGCGGGGCTTTGATGTGCACGTTGGGATGATGCCTAAGAGCGATCTTGCCTCTGTTATTAAGACAGTTGAGACCCAGGGGATCTCACCGGTTTCTATTAGCTCTGCACCTAGTGTACTAGCCTTAGTGCATCGCTTACACTCCAAGCCGCTAGCACTAAATTCGGCAGTCCTGCGGGCGGAGTACATCGTTCTACCAGAAGCGCCTGCAATTGATGATGGATCGGCAGCTATGCCACAGAATCAACGCGCGATTGCCGTAGAGTTCGTAGCTATAATCGCGGGCATTCCGCGCAGCGAACGTATATTCATCGCCCAACTGGAGGATGAGCGTAAGTCACTGGAGCAGTTGGCGGCACAGATCCGCTTGACGCTTTTAGCGATTGAACATCAATCAAATATAGACTTTGAGGCGCTTTATGTAATCCCTGGGTCCGCTGGCCCTGACTCAAATGCCTTTGCAGAGCTACTGCAGATCGCCGTATCTGGGCGTGGTCTTTCAGGCGCTTCAGATCCGATCTCTGTTTATCCACTCACGGCCTCCGAGTTGGCTCCAAGCGGAGCGCTAGCACTTACCGCTCGAAATACAATGGCAGCATTCTGTGCCGTATTTGGCCATGATCAAGCGATGCGACCCGGGCCCGCAACGGCCACACTGAGACCATTAACCAATTTTCGGGTTCGGCAATTTGCTCCACGCCCACCACTGCGGGAATTGTGGCGTGGATTTAAGGCAACAGCAGCCTATGTCACTGGCGCATTGATCCTACTGCTTACAATCGTAACGTTTAATTACTTCGTAAAGGAACAGCGCCTTGCTAGCCTTCAGCGCTCACTCCACGAACGGCTAAGCGGTTCGATACCTGATTTTTCATCTGAGCCTGGCCAGGAGGTCGCTGCGCTCGAAAATATGAGTTTGGAGTTAAGTCGCCAATTGAAGGATCTGATCTCACCTTTCAGTCTTTCACCACTTGAAACCCTCTTGGAAGTTTCGCGCGATATCCCCGCAGGCAGGGGCATTATCGTTCGCTCGATAGATATTAAGGGCGCTAATCTGAAGGTTACGGGAAATGCTCCAGATTACGGGGCGATCGATGAGCTAGAGAAGGCATTTAAGTCAAAGCGCAAAATCTATCGTCGCCCACCAAAAATTGTAACAAATGCTGGTCCCGGCTCGCGCCGTGACTTTACGATTGAAGCGATCCTTGGAGAGGATCCAGGTGCATCCAATTCCAATCAACCAGCGAGCACACCATGAACCAGGTGAATCAATCTGTAATGGGCGGCGCAGTTAGGCAGCAGTTACAACAGCTTGAGAAGAGGCTACGGCCCAGCATACTCAAAGCGTCGGAAGCGATCACTCGGCTATCACCAAGGGAGATTGGGCTTTTTGTCTTTGCACTCTCTGCAGCCTCAATTATAGCAGTATGGATGGCAACTGAAGCTGTACTCGCTACCTTTAATGAGCAGGCGTCCCGTATCATTGCTTTGGAGGAGTCGCTTGACCTGCTGCCTGCAAGAATTGAAACATTTGCTCGAAATAAATCTAAGCGTGACGCAATCGAGGAACAGTACAAGGGCATTGAAATTAAAGAGGGTGCGCGGTCCTACCTCGAATCACTGATTCGCGAACGTGCTGGAGTGCCAACTGGTTTTACTATTAAAGATACTGCTGGTGGGAGCTTTGGAAAGGATTATGAACAGACGATCTATACGATTAAGTTCTCTACCTCGAACCTACAGAGCCTCGTAGACTTCCTACGCGAACTCTCCTTTGGAAAGAACCCCTTAATTGTTGGACGCCTCAAAGTTGATATGAGTGCGCGTAATGATAATCTACAGGTCGAGGTGGATGTAAGTAGTATTAAACCCCGCGTACAGGCCTAAATCCTATGGGGAGGCTAGCGAAGATAATCTCCATCGGCTGCATCGGATTAATTGCTGCCGCTGCGCTGGGATATAGCTTTGCCAAACCATCGATAGAAGCTTGGCTAGTTTCCAGTATTCGTGGTGGGCTTAGTTCGCACGGGATCCGCTCACAGATTGACGACCTCCGGATAGTCGGAATGCAAGGCAAAGCGTCGCGCGTAGTTCTCAATTTCCCGCCAGGATTGTTCTCGCTTGAGGCCGGAGAAATATTAATTACCCCAGAGCTAGGATCACTGTTTTCGGGTCAAATTGGTGGTGGACTGCGTGGCGTTCTATATGGCGGCACAGTAAGAACAGATCTTCGACACCACACTAGTAACGGTACTGCACAAAAGGGTCTGCTTTTCTTGGATTCTTCCCTTAGTGGCGTTCAGCTGGCGCGGCATCCGCAGATTAGGGCCTTAGGTATCACTTCTGGAACATTGAACTTCACGGTTAAGCAGCTGGAGTTAGTTATACCAAAACAGGGCAAAGATGTGACGGTCAATTCTGGAGAGCTCACGATTCAGATCGAGGGACTGGAGCGACCTCAGGCGACCACGTTTAAGAATGGTACTTTTATCCCACCAATTTCAGCGCTGGATCTGCAGTTACTGGCGCTCAAAACCCCTTCCGGCATAGCCATTGAAAAGTTTGAGCTCAACTCTTCATTGGGCTCTGCATCTGGTACCGGGCAGCTTGAGATCGCTTCAGGAAACATAGTTCAGTCGTTCTACATTAGTCTTAATGTCGCTTTAGTCGATACCATTGGCCAACTTGTTGGCGGCTTTCTTCCGGCCATTAGTGACAATACTTTAAAAAGTGACTCGCGTAGCTTTAATCTGGAATTAAAGGGCGATCGCGGTGTGGTAACAATTCGTCTGGCACCGGCCACGGGCAAATAGTACCCTGAGGTCACTTCCTGCAGTGTAATCTGCGCGCTCGTAGATACGGTACAAAATTGACGATATGAAATTCGCTGGAGCTACCTGATGACCGTTCCTCTAATCATAACTATCGTTTTAGCTTTAGCCTCTGCTGCAGTCATATTTGCTGTTCTGACAATTCTTGTTCGTAAAATTAGAACTAGCTCTAATGCTGCCACAACAGGTATCGCCGAACAGGTCAATCAAGTTTCCCAACAGAGCGAAGAATTGAGCAGCTATTGTGATAGCTATGCCCCTGCCCATCTGATGGATACCCTGAATAATCAGCTAGAGCAATTTCGGACTGAGATAGTCGGCGAAGCCCAAAAATTAAAGGCTGTTGAAACTAGACTTGACACCGCCCAGCGAAATATAGAGCAACGCGAGGCTTCGCAGCAGGAGATAAAGTCAGCTAAGGACAACGAAGAATCACTCCTTGACGATCTTAAATCTAAGTATGATGAGTACTCAACTGAAGCGATCTCTCTCGAACAGAGTTTGGCTCAGTCACTTAAGAATCTTGATAAAATGATGAACGAGATTGAACTCACACCAGACCAACGCACCTCGCTCGATGGACTCTCGGAGGCTATGACAACAAGTGGCGGACGCTTACGGGATCTCTTGAGTGAATACCAAGTTGTTACTGATCGATTGCAGATGTTGCAGCAACAGCACATTGATCTTGAGAATGAATATACGAAGTTAGTAGAGCAGCAGTTGGGTGAGTAACTATAGTGCTTTGCAAGTTTAATTGACGGCGAGCTTGGCAATTAAAAACTAAGGAGCGTTGAGTTCGATCGCGCTTTTGAAGCTATTTCTAAGATCTCATTTAAGTGACTTTAATAAGCTATTTCCTTAATAATTATATATAGTTATCAGTGATTTTGGGCTCTTGAAAATTTGCGCATTGCAGCACAATCGTTTACAACCTTATGTCCGGTCTAGTTGTTAACTTTTTATTCAGAGAGTCCCAAAGATGACAAGTACCAAGAAACCGTCAGCCGCGGCCAACGATTCCCATAATCATCAGGTCACGATCTTAAGAAGTATGGCGAGTGACGGCGGCTCTGCAAAACAGTTATTGCTATCCGAGATACTCGATCGCTCAGGAATTGGTGACGAAAAAGAGGTCCAGCGCTATCTATATATCCTCGAAGGCCAGAAACTTGTGACGCCTATGCCCGAGGGAGATTTCACATCAAAGAATTGGCAGATTACCCGAGATGGGGTGCGCATTCTAAAGCTAATTGCTAGTTCGAAAACACAGTAGCGCTACTCCTAAACTGGGCTGTTAGTAGTATCAAACCCCTCGCGCCGAGCTGCGCGAACAAGGTGCTGATCTGCTGATACAAATCCCACGTTGCTTGGATAATCTTCTGCAATAACCGATGCGGCTGCTATAGCGATTATCAAAAGTCGGTGCCAATAAAATTGGCAAGCCTTTTGAAATTAATCGCTATAGGTTGCTGTTTTGATTCGCTTTCAGCGAATCTATAACGGTTTGCAAAAGCTATTATATCGCTCGCGACTTTTGCAAACCGCTATAGCTGTATTGCGTCAGCCGCACGCAGTGGGTGCGTTCGTAGAACCCTAACGGCCTGCGAACGTAATCCAGGTGATGGCTCTACTTCATGCCAACTCTGCTCCAGAAAGCGTAATCGCTGTAACGCACCCTCTAGAAGCTCTTCAGACAACCCTCCTTCACGTTCCTTGCGAGATAGGGCAGATACACACTCAATGGGCGAACCCCACCAAACCCAGGGCTCAGGATCTGAATGCAACAGCTTAAGAAGCCGATTGCTCTCCTTCTCCTTTTAACCTAGAAAGCGCAGTAGAATCTGCTACGGTGACCGATCTACATGATCTTCCTGATGTTTTCTAGAAATTGGTACGTGTTGTTAAATCGTTCGCTAGCTCACGTTTTTATTGTTGTCTTAGTCGCTTATAGTCGCTTCCTTCGGTCACTTCCCCGCGCCTCCCGATAGCGGTGCTAGGGTTCCGTGCCAATTTCGTCGAAGAACATTAAGAATATCACGCATCTCGGTCACCTCGCTACGATTCTACTGCGCTTTCTAGGTTAAAA
>Ga0163144_10000461_pt1:5000-94455 | contig 94455 bp, 84 predicted proteins | sample OliLak19BULKMAT1_FD_123175 | JGI IMG/M metagenome (GOLD analysis project Ga0163144, IMG submission 123175) | Freshwater microbial mat bacterial communities from Lake Vanda, McMurdo Dry Valleys, Antarctica - Oligotrophic Lake LV.19.BULKMAT1 | ecosystem: Environmental > Aquatic >...
TGGAATATCGGTCGGTTACAACAACAGTGCCGTTTACCTTCACCGCCCCCTGCGCAATCAGACGACGCGCATCGCTATTCGATTTCGTGAGGCCGCTGCGAGTGAGGAGGGTGGGCAAAGCCAGCTCCGCTGGGAGTGGCTCATCGCTTTGTTCCTCTTCGATGCCCTCGAGGGAGAGCTTCCCACGCGCGAAACGCTCGTCAAAACGGCGTCGCGCAACGTCTGCGGCGGATGCGCCATGAAAACGCGCAACCTGGCTTGCTGCGAGCTGCGCCTTTGCCTCGCGGGGATGAAGGCTTCCAGCCCCCAGCTGACGCTTCACATCGGGTGACACATCGCCCCGCAGGATGTCGTACCACCGAAGCATCAGGTCGTCGGAGATCGACATGATCTTTCCGAAGATCTCATCCGGCGGCTCCGTGACGCCAACGTAGTTTCCCAGCGATTTGCTCATCTTCTGAGTACCGTCCGTACCTTCGAGCAACGGCAGCGTCATGACCAATTGAGGCGCCATCCCGTATGCCTTTTGGATCTCGCGACCAACGAGCAAGTTGAACCTTTGGTCCGTCCCGCCAACCTCGACATCCGCGCGGAGTGCGACCGAATCGTAGCCCTGCACCAGTGGGTACAAGAACTCGTGAATGCCAATGGGACGGCCGTCGCGCATGCGCTTGCTGAAATCATCGCGTTCGAGAATCCGCGCGACTGTGTACTGACCGCACAATCGGACGAAATCAGAAGCATCAAATAGACCCATCCACTCAGAATTGAAGCGCACCTCAGTTCGCGAAGGGTCGAGAATTTTAAAGACCTGCTCGGCGTACGTCTCCGCATTTGCCTTGATCGTAGCTTCGTCGAGCGGCCGACGCGTCTCGGACCGTCCCGACGGATCGCCTATACGCGCAGTGAAATCGCCGACCAAGAACACAACCGTGTGGCCCAGCTCCTGGAAATCACGAAGCTTCGCCAAAACAACCGTGTGTCCAAGGTGAAGATCTGGGGCACTGGGATCGGCGCCGAGCTTGATGCGAAGGGGGCGCCCCTCGGCACGAGCAGCGGCGAGGCGTGGCTCGAGTTCTCCGTCCGGCAACGCATCGACCACACCGCGCATCAGTCGCGCGATCTCTGAGCGGTCGGCCGTCATCCTTCGAAAACCTCCTGAAAGCGACGGATGGCGCGCGCGCGACCGGTTTCCTCGTCCACGTCCACAACGACGCCCTGGACCAGCACCGGTCCGTCCGCCACCTCGAACCGGCCCGGCATCTGCGTGAGGAACCGGCGCAAAACCTGCTCGCGCCGAACACCAATCACGGAGTCGCGCGGACCACACATTCCAGCATCAGTCAGATATGCGGTGCCCCCCGGCAGCACACGCTCATCGGCGGTTTGCACATGAGTATGCGTACCGATCACCGCAGTGACTCTCCCATCCAGGTGCCAGCCCATCGCGGCTTTCTCCGATGTTGCTTCTGCATGCATGTCGACCACCACGACGCGGGCACGCTCCCCGATGCTTTCGAGGACTGCTTCGGCGCTACGGAAAGGGCAATCATACGTGTTCATGAACACGCGCCCGATCAGGTTCACGACGGCCACGGGCGTTCCATTTCGACCGACTTTCACCGTGTACCCCCACCCAGGATTCGTCGGAGCGAAGTTTGCCGGCCGAAGAAGAACGTCGCTGTCGGTCAAGTATTCGACGATTTCCCGCTTCGCCCAAATATGGTTGCCTGATGTCAAAACATCGATGCCCGCGGCCAGCAACTCACGAGCGCTACCGGGATCGACACCGACACCGCCCGCTGAGTTCTCACAATTCGCGATGACGAAGTCGATAACATCGGCATCCCGGAGGACCTTGAGGCAGCGGACGACCCCTCTCCGGCCCACCTTCCCTACGACATCCCCAAAGAATGCGATCCGCATTGGGCCCCCTAGCGGGCGTATTCGCTCGCACGAAGCTCGCGAATCACCGTCACCTTGATCTGCCCAGGATACGTAACCTCGCTCTCGATCTTACGCGCAACGTCCCGAGCCAACGCCTGAGCTTGGTCGTCGGAGATCTGGCCCGGTTCGACGAGAATTCGAATCTCACGACCCGCCTGGACAGCGAACGACCTCTCCACGCCGTGAAAGGAATTGCTGATCCGCTCGAGGTCCTCGAGACGGCGCACGTAGCTCTCGAGGACTTCCCGCCGGGCGCCCGGCCGGGCACCCGAGATCGCATCTGCCGCGTCGACGAGTGGCGCCAGGATCGTCTCCGCCTTCACCTCTTCGTGGTGGGCCGCAATGGCATTCACGATCTTTGCAGATTCTCCGTACTTCCGCGCCAGATCCGCCCCGATGATGGCGTGCGAGCCTTCGACCTCGTGCGTGAGGGCCTTGCCGATGTCGTGCAACAACGCCGCGCGACGAGCCTGCTTCTCGTTGATGCCAATTTCAGCGGCCATCATTCCACAAATGAACGCCGCTTCGATCGAGTGCGCAAGAACGTTTTGAGCATATGAGTATCGATATTTGAGCATCCCCAATAGCTTGACAAGCTCAGGATGCACGCCGTGTACGCCCACCTCAAAAATTGCCCGCTGGCCGGCTTCGCGAACGTTCTCCTCGACTTCTTGTTCTGCTTTGCGAACGACCTCTTCGATGCGACCTGGATGGATGCGGCCATCAGAAATCAACCGCTCTAGGGCAATCCGCGCGATCTCGCGCCGTATCGGACTATGACACGACACAACGACCGCTTCCGGAGTATCGTCAATGATCAAATCGACGCCAGTCGCAGCCTCTATTGCACGGATATTACGACCTTCACGTCCGATGATACGACCCTTCATATCGTCGCTCGGCAGATGTACGACGGACACAGTTCGCTCGGTGATGAAATCACCCGCCAGACGCTCGATCGCGATCGTAATGATCTTTTTTGCTTTCCGATCGGCTTCCTCGCGCGCCTCTTCCTCCACCAGCCTGATGCGCTTCCCGGCCTCGTGGCGCGCTTCGGCGACGACCTCTTCGACCAGCGTACGTTTTGCTTCTTCTCGCGTAAGGCCAGCGGACCGCTCGAGCTGAGCGTCGGCCTCCGCTTTCACGCGCACGACCTCCGACTCGGTCTCAGAGAGGCGCTGGTGACGTTCAAGCACTCTCCGCTCTTGCACAGCGAGCTCCGCGGTCCGCGTATCGAGGGTCGTAGCCCTCAGCACCAATGACTCTTCCCGAGCGACTAATCGCTTCTCGACCGACTGCAACTCGAGTCGCTCAGCCTGGACTTGCTGCTCGTGATCAGCTTGAGCCTGCACGACAGCCCCGTCGGCACGGATACGCGCCTGCTCCAGGAGCATCTCGCTCGTCTGGCGGGCGTCCGCGAGCGTCCGGCTCGCCGCCTCTTCCGCATGGACGACCTCGCGGCGCATCCGCACCAGGCGCGCACCATACGCCGCCATAGCGAGTGCGACGGTGACCGCCGCGATCGCGCCGATGAGAGGTACGCTCATCGGCGCGTCGGCTCCGGCAGCAGCCCAACTGTTGAACATTCCGGGGATATGACGCCGTCTTCCGATACTACGAAGTCGACGGGCTCGTCCCACGGATCACTGGGAAGGCGCGGAACGATCTGGCATCGGAAGGCGAAGCCAACGGCGATGGTCGCTCCGACGCTCCTCAGCTCTGCGAGCGCATGATCATAAAAGCTGCGCCCTCGTCCAAGCCGGACGCCCTGCGCGTCGAATCCCACACCCGGAACGATGGCGATCACGGGATACTCCAATCCGTCGGCACCTATGCGCTCAGCTCCTCCTTCGTTTGGCCATGCTGCCCAGCGGAGCTTCTCGCCTGTCTGGTCACTGGATGGGATAAAGCACGCGCGGCTCAGGGGACCATTGGCAGCCAAGAGCGACGCGGGATCCGCCTCCGCCCCGATCGGCAGGTAACCCAGCAGTGACCGCGCAGGGCCGAAGGCAGGAAGCCTCCGGACGCGGTCCACCATCACCAGGCTTCGCCGGCGTCGCTCGCCTTCGGGTATCGCGGCGCGGGCGGCGAGCAATTCTCGTCGCCACTCAAATTTGGTTCGTTCCATAGCCCGGATGCTCTTTCGCGAATCCCGGGCGGATCACAACGAGTCGGTCGAGTCAGATCATCGGCGGCTTCCAGGCCACCAAGGACGTCAGACCTCGAGGATTTTCCACTCTGTGTAGAAACAACCGCGGAATCTCGCGATTCGTCGTTGCGTTTCCGTCCACGACTGGCTTGATTTCTGCCGACGCTCCTGGCGGCCAGGAAGAAGGTGCCCGGATCAGCGTCGAGGGGCCGAGTCTACGAACGAGCTCGCGCGAGTGTCAAGGCAATCCGCTAGGTTCGGCCGGAGCCAGCAGCGCGGACGCAAATTCCTGCGGGTCGAATTCGCGCAGATCCTCCACCCCTTCCCCAACTCCCACGTACCGAATCGGCAGCTGGAGCTCGCCGGTGATCGCGAGCACGATCCCGCCCTTCGCAGTTCCATCGAGCTTCGTGAGAATGACGCCGGTCACCTCGAGCTGCTCGAGAAACGCCCGCGCCTGCACGAGACCGTTTTGACCGGTCACCGCGTCGACGACCAATAGCGTCTCATGTGGCGCGCCCGACACCTCGCGGCCAATCACCCGCCGCATCTTCCGCAGCTCGTCCATCAGATTGCTTTTGTTGTGCAGCCGCCCTGCCGTATCGACGATGACGACGTCCGCCTGGCGTGCCACGGCGGCTCGAAGACCGTCGTAGGCCACCGCACCGGGATCCGCGCCATGCTGGTGACGAACAAGATCAGCACCCGTTCGTTCGGCCCATACCGTCAATTGCTCGATCGCTGCAGCCCGAAAAGTATCTCCGGCGACCAGCAGCACCCGTTTTCCATCGCGGGCGTAGCGCACCGCCAGCTTGCCGATCGACGTCGTCTTTCCGACGCCATTCACACCGACCACCATGATCACGTAAGGCGAGGCCGGCGACGACTCGGACTGTCGGTCGTGCGCCTCGGTCTGGCTCGGCGTCTGGAGAATCGCCAGAACCTCGCTTTCGAGCTTCTCACGGAGAGACGAGCCCGCGTCTCCTCCTGCCCGCTGCAGCGCGCTCAACAGACGGGTCGTAGTCCTCACCCCCACGTCGGCACCCAGGAGCGCAGCTTCGAGACTCTCGAGCTCTGACGCATCCAGCCGATCCCGGCCGAGCAAGGGCAACAGGCGCTGTAAGAACCCCGAGCGTGTTTTCGCGAGACCCTGACGAAGTGCAGCGGTTTGATTCCGCGGTGCAGACGCCCGCTCTTCGATCCCGCCAACTGTCGCAGACCTGGAGGAGCGACGGCGCCAGACCACGAGCGCAATGATCCCGAGCACCAGCAACACCCCACCCCCAGCAAGCGCCAGCGCTCCCTGGGGTCCGAGTGCATCCGTCAGCGCTCGCCACCGCTCCATCATCGAATCGGCAGCCTAGAGAAGAGGCTGCTACTGGGGAAGTCGCACGGAAACGACCTTGGAGACGCCCGGCTCCTCCATCGTCACTCCGTAGAGTGTTTCGGCCACTTCCATCGTGCGCTTATTGTGCGTGATCAAGATAAATTGCGAATGCGTACTCATCTCGGCCACCATGGCGTTGAACCGCCCGATGTTGGCGTCGTCGAGCGGCGCGTCCACCTCGTCGAGGAAGCAGAATGGGCTCGGTCGGATGAGGAAGAGCGAGAAAATAAGGCTCACGGCGGTGAGCGCCTTCTCGCCACCCGACAGCAAATCGAGCGATCCGATGCGCTTGCCGGGCGGCTGCACGATCACCTCGACGCCGCTGTCCAGAATCTGCTCTTCGTTGGTGAGGCGCAACTGCGCCTTGCCGCCCCCGAACAGCTTGGGAAGCACCTCGCGGAACGTCGCATCAACGCGATCGAACGTATCGCGGAACCGAGTCTTCGACGCCCGATTCAATCGCCCGATCGTCTTCCGCAAATCCTCGAGCGCACGATCGAGGTCGTCGCGTTGCTGGCTCAGGAACTGCTGGCGCTCCTCGAGCTCGGCAATCTCCGCGAGCGCACCGACGTTCACGTCACCCATGCCGCTGACACGCTCGCGCAGCCGCGCGAGGTGAACCTCGTCGCCCCCGAGCGTCTCCCCGACCGAGGGATCGACGTCCGCGAGCTCGCGTTGATACCGCTCGCGGATCGTCTGCTCGAGGTGGTTGAGCGCCATCCGTTGCTCGGTCGCCTGCAGATCCACCGCGACCCCTCGGCTCCGAACGCCGTCGAGCTCGACGTGCGACTCGGTGCTCATGCGCTCGGCATCCTGAGTCACCTCACGCAAACGACGCAGCTCGCCCTCCGCCGCCGCGAGCACCGCGCCGGAGTCGGCCGCCGTCACATTCAGCGCCTCGATACGACCGACGGCCTCCGCCAACGTCGCCCTGGTCAATTCCAACGCGACGTGATCGGCCGTCTGGCGCTCCAGCAACGTCGTCACACGCCGGCCGATCTCCTCGGTCGAGCGGCCCAGCCGATCGATTGCCGTGCGGAGCGCATCACGTCGCGCCTGTTGCTCCGCCAAGGTGACCTTCCTGGACGTCTGCGCTTCCTGCAGCCCCGTAGCCGCTTCGCGCCGCTCGACGACACGGCGTTCGGCGTCGCGTACGGCATCCTCGCCCGCCATCCGGCGCGCACTGGCTTCGTCGCGCGCCGCCTCGAAGCGGAGACATTCTTCGCGCCGACCGTTCAACTGAACCCTGGCGTCGTCCAACTCCGAGGTGATCGCCCGCAGCTGCTGTTGCAGGTCGTGAATCTCCTGGCGGCTGCGCTGAACGTCTTTCTCGGCGGAAACCACGCTCACGGCGACCTGCGTCAGCTCCGCATCGACCTCACGAAGGGCCAGGTCGCGTTGCTCCATCGTCTCGGTCAGCTGCTCGTGCCGAACCCGGGCCGCGGCCAGCTCCACTTCACGGCGCTCGACCTCTTCATCGAGTCCGCGCAGCTCGCGACGCTGCGCCAAGAGCGTCTCCTCGGACCGTTCACTGCCACCTGAAATCGCACCCGACGGCGCGAGCGTTTCACCGGCAGGGGTCACCAGCGTCCATCCCGCCTCGCCCCCACCCCAGACCGCAAGGGCGGCATCGAGATCGTTCACCAGGAAGACATTGCCGAGCAGTGCTCGCGCCACGCTCTCGTACCCCGGCCGAGCGTGAACGACGTCGAGCATCGCTTGCGCCGAGGGCGGAGCGGCCGCCGTCGGGCGCGCACTGGGAATGTCAGTCGGGAGGCAGGTTGCCCGCCCGGCGCCTGCGCGACGTAGCGCCTGCACGGCATCGCGCGCCGCGACATGGTCGCGCATCACGACGGCCTGGAGCTGCTCACCCAGCACAGCCGCAACGGCGCGCTCGTGCTCGGCGGGGATTTCGAGAATCTCCGCTACGAGCGCCAGGGCTTCGTCGCGTGCGGACGCCGACAAGACCGCGCGCACGCCCTCGGTGTATCCCGCCCGCGACTCCTGAAGCTCGCGCAAAGAGTCCCGGCGCGAACGCGAACGCGCGAGGCCGTCCTTCATGCCGTCGAGCGCCTGCTCCCAACTGGTCCGCTCCGAGAGCACGGCTCGAAGGCTGTCGGCGCGGTCGCGCTTCTCCCCTTCGAGGATGCCGAGCCGCGACTGCTGCTCCACCATGAGCCGCTCGGCCGTCGTCGCCTTTTCGGCGGCGGCCGCTTCACGCTCGTTCAACGTGGTTGCCGATGCCCGCAAACGCTCGAGGCGCGCTTCTTCTTGCGCACAGCGTTCTTGCAGCACACTGATGGCGTTCTGCGCCTCCGCAAGCGCGGCGACGACCTGTACCAACGTGCCCCGCGCGGCCTCGAGCGTGCGATTCTCGTTCGCCAGCTCCTCACTCACCTGCCGAAAGTCGGCCTCGTGCTCGACGAGTTGCTTCTCGGCTTCGTCGATCGACGCCACCAGCTCGACCAGGCGAGCCTCCGCGTCGACCCGCTCGGCTTCGATCGCGGCGCGCTCGTCTCCGGCGCGGGCGAGATCGGCGGTCGTCGACGCGCCCTGCGTCTCGAGCTCGGCACTCTTTCCCTCGAGCCGGGCAAGCTCGTTGCGACAGGCTTCCGCGGCGGCGCGGGCTTCGTACGCCGCCGCTTGCGTCAATTGCACACGTTCCTGCGCCGCCACTTCCTGCTCGCGCGCATTGCGGCGCTCGGCATCCAGGCTTTCGAGCGCAGCGACCAAGGCCTCTTCCCGCGTCGTCAGCTCGGCGCGTTGGCTTGCCAGCTCGGCGACTTCTTCAAGAAGACGGGCCCGCGTCCGCGAGGAGAGTGCCAGATCGAGATCCGTGATCTCACCGAGCAGCGTCCGATACTGTTCGGCCCGACGCGCCTGCCGACGCAGGCTCGCGAGTTGGCGTTCCACCTCGCGCAGGATGTCTTGCACCCGCGAGAGGTTGTCGCGCGTACGCTCCATTTTGCGCTCAGCCATCTGCCGGCGGCTGCGATAGAGCGTGGTGCCGGCCGCTTCTTCGATGAAGAGCCGCAGCTCCTCCGGCTTGGCACCGATCAGCGCCTCGACCCGCCCCTGCTCGATGATTGCGTAGGCCTTGCCGCCGAGACCGGTGCCGAGAAACAGCTCCGTGATGTCGCGCAATCGACAGGTGACGCCATTCATCAGGTATTCCGATTCACCGGAGCGGAAATACCTGCGTGTCACCATGATTTCTGCAGGCCCCGTCGAGGTCAGGGGGTGCCCGGCTTCTTTCAAGAGCGCAAACTGGTCGAGCGGCAAACCGTCGGTCTCGAACACAATCGAAACTTGGGCCATGCCGAGCGGTGCGTGGCGATCGTTGCCGCCAAAAATGACGTCTTCCATGCCGTCGCCGCGGAGCCGCTTGGCGCTCTGCTCACCCAGCACCCAGCGAATGGCGTCGACGACGTTCGACTTGCCGCACCCGTTCGGCCCAACGACCCCCGTGATTCGCGACGGAAATCGCAGCAGCGTTCGGTCACGGAACGACTTGAAGCCGGCAAGCTCGATCTGCCGAATTCGCAGAGTTGCACTGCCGACAGTGGGAGTGATTTCTGCGGCGTCATCCTCGGTCGGTTCGCCCTCGGACCATGCCGCGAGCGCGCGTTCGGCGGAGACTTCCTGCGGTGGAATCGCCACAACCCCTCCTCACCAAGAGTGCAACGGTCGAGCCGCAAGCACCGGCGGGCTAATTTGCATAGGGATCTTGGGGTGTCAATCAAAAACCCCAAGATCCTGCTGCCAAAGTGCGGGGGAGCCCCCAGATATTGCGTCCGCGCGTTCCGGCGCGAAACGCGATTTCAGGGCTCGAGCTCGGTGTTCCAGTATGAAACGTCGACCGGATTGAGGAACGGTCCCCACTCGCGATAGCGCCGGAGACTGAAGGCCGCCGAGATGAACGGCGTCCAGTGCGGACGCACCGGGTGCTTCAGCAGTTTCATGCCGGCCTGGTCGGGCGTGCGTCCGCCTTTCCGACGATTGCACCGGTGGCACGAGCAGACGACGTTCTCCCACGACGCGAGCCCACCCTGCGAACGTGGCAGCACGTGATCGAGGTTCAGATCGGCGCGCTGAAACCGTTGGCCGCAGTACTGACACGTGTTGTCGTCGCGCGCGTAGATGTTGTAGCGGCTGAATCGAACGTGACGCTTGGGCACGCGATCATACGCGACCAAGAGGATCACGCGCGGCACGCGCACAACTCGGCTCACCATGCCGATCGAATCGTGCTCGACACTGACGGCGAGCTCGCTCCAACTCGCGAAGTCGAACGTCCGGTATTGCTCGTCTACCGCGCGGGCGATGTCTTGATAGAGGAGAATGAACGCGCGGCGGACGGAGGTGACGTGAACGGGGAGGTACGAGCGATTGAGAACCAGTACCTTCGTATTGAGCATCGACATGGGTCGTCGTCGCGACGCGTGACGGTAATATGGTCAGCCGTCGGCTGTCAAGAATCTTCTTCTGCAACGTCGCGCACTTGCGCTGCTTCCAGTGCGCTCCTATAGAGGCGGGATACCCGTGCGAGTGGATTACGAAGAGCTGCTGCGGTTCGTCGACAAGCCGGGGCGGTATCTCGGCAATGAGCGCGGTGCCGTCCGCAAAGATCCCTCGGACGTCCGACTGCGCTTCGCACTCGCGTTTCCCGAGGTGTACGAGATCGCGCAATCGCACCTCGGCCTGCAGATCCTCTATGACATCCTGAATCGTCGTCCCGACGTGTATTGCGAGCGCACCTATGCGCCGTGGATCGACATGGAAGCGCAACTCCGCAGCCATGGCCTTCCCCTCGCATCACTCGAAACCTGCACCTCGCTCGACGAGTTCCACATCATCGGATTCAGTCTGCAGTACGAGCTGACGTACACGAACATTCTCGCGATGCTCGATCTCGGCGGCATTCCGCTGCTCGCAAGCGAGCGCTCGGCCGATCATCCTTTGGTCATCGCGGGCGGCCCGTGCGCATTCAATCCGGAGCCCATCGCGCCATTTCTCGACGCCGTCGTGCTCGGCGACGGCGAAGAGGCGATCACCGACGTCGTCGACGCCTATCTCGCGTGGGATCGCCGTGACCGCGGCGCGCTGCTCGCGCATCTCGCGACGATCGACGGGATCTACATCCCCGCTCACTACACGCCGACCTATCAACCCGACGGCCGCCTGGCAGCAATCGTTCCGCTCGACCCTGCGCGCCCGACGGTACGGAAGCGACTCCTCAAAGATCTGAACACCATCCCCCTCCTCGATCGCCAGCTGGTCCCGACGATGGACATCGTCCACGACCGCGTCGCGCTCGAGGTCATGCGGGGCTGCGTGAAGGGCTGTCGGTTCTGCCAAGCCGGATACATCTACCGCCCGCTGCGTGAGCGCGATCCCCAATCGCTCCTCGCCCACACCGAAAAGCTGCTCAAGAAAAGCGGCTACGAAGAGGTGTCGCTGCTCTCGCTCAGCACCGGCGACTACAGCTGCATCAATCCGCTCCTCGCCGAGCTGATGGACCGGGTCGTGCCGGAGCGCATCGCCGTCTCGCTACCCTCGACCCGCGTCGACGCGCTCGATCCGCATTTGCTCGCCGAGATCAAACGGGTGCGGAAGACCGGCTTCACGCTCGCACCCGAAGCCGGCACGCAACGTCTGCGCGACGTCATTCAGAAGGAGTATCGCGAGGACGAGCTCGTCAACGCCGCCGCACTGATCTTCGGTCTCGGGTGGCGGAGCTTGAAGCTCTATTTCATGCTCGGACTGCCCACCGAAACCGAGGACGATCTCCGCGGGATCATCGCGCTGACCAGCCGCGTCTCCGCCACCGGCGATCATCGTCACCCCGTCACGGCCAGCGTCTCGACTTTCGTGCCGAAGCCCCACACGCCGTTTCAATGGGCGCCTCAAGTCACGATCCAGGAAACCGAGGCGCGACAGTCACTCCTCCGCCGCGAGCTCGGTCGCCAGCGGCTCGGATTCAAATGGCACGAGGCTCGGCTTTCGTATCTCGAAGGCGTGTTTTCGCGCGGCGATCGCCGGCTCGCGCCCGTCATCCTTGCGGCCTACCGCCTCGGCTGCCGCTTCGACGGCTGGAGCGACGAGTGCCGCTGGGACCTCTGGGAACGCGCCTTCCGCGAATGCGAGCTCGATCCCGATTGGTATCATCGCCGCCGCACGCTCGACGAAGTCCTCCCGTGGGATCACATCGACAGCGGCGTCAGCAAACCTTATCTGCAACGCGAGCTCGCGGCTGCATTCGCGCGCACGCTCACGCCGGATTGCAGCATCGAGCGGTGTACCTACTGCGGCGCCTGCGACTTCACGACGGTCCGCAACGTCACGTTCCATCCGCATGGTGCCAAAGGCAGCGAGAGCCGCGGGCCGGACGTCGACGCGTGGGCGAGCGCGGCCATGCCGTCGGACCTCGCCTGGCCTACCCGCAATTGGCGCCGCCTCGTCGATGGCGGACGCGCCGACGACGCAAGCGCGCTCGCAAAGGTTGCATCCACCATCCCAGCACCGACGACCGAGTCGCGCACCACCAACGGCGGCGCTGGCCGCGATCGCACGCCGGCGTCCGCCGGACGCGGTCAGGGCAACGCCGAGGAGTGGCTGGGATCCGAACGCCACGGCCTGCAGTCCGCGACGGACGCCGTGCGACCAGCCGCCGTCCGCATTCGCCTCGTGTATCAGAAGCTCGACCGCGCGCGCTTTCTCGGCAACCGCGAGCTAGTCACGGCTTTCGTGCGGGCGAGCCGACGCGCCGGCCTCCCGCTTGCGTTCACGAGCGGGCATCGTCCCGTGCCACGCATGAGCTTCGGCCCCGCGCTGTCACTCGGCTTCGCGAGCCACGGAGAATACATGGACATCGACCTGGCGGAACCTTGGACGAGCGACCGCGTCCGCGATGCCTTGAACCGGGAGCTGCCCGACGGACTCATCGTCCTCGAAGCCGAAAGCCACGAGCGCGGCACACCGACGATCGATCACGCTCTCGCGAGCTTCACGTACAGCGTCACGCTCGATCGGCTCTCGGCCACACGCCTCAGCGACGACGAGATCACGACCCGCCTCGCGGCGTTCGCGAACGCCACCACCTTCCCCGTGACCAAACAGATCAAGGGACGCGCCCGAACCATCGACGCGCGCGCGTCGGTTACGATCCGCCAAAGCGCGCGCCGCACGTTGCAGATCGAAACCGCCGTCACGCGCGCCGGAACGCTGAAACCTCATCACGTCGTCGCCACACTGTTCGATCTCACGGATTTCGAGAGCCAGCTGTTGGGGGTCACCAAGATCGGGACGACGCTGCTCACGGAAACGCGCCCCTTGCCCCCTGCTGACGCGTCGACCACCGCCGTCCTCGCATGCTGAGCGCCCCATGTCGAAGCTGATCCTGATCAACTCCACGCCTGAAGAGGTCCGCGTCGCGGTCGTCGAGAATGAAGCGCTCGCCGAGATGCACATCGAGCGAGCGCGCGATCGTGGCATCGTCGGCAACATCTACAAGGGGAAGGTCGTCCGCGTGCTTCCCGGCATGCAGGCGGCGTTCGTCGACATCGGGTTGCCGAAAGCGGGATTTCTCCACGTGTCCGACTTCTACCCGGGTGTCGAGGAGCTGCCGCTGATCGACGCCGGCCAGATGGACCGCGAAGTCGAGACCGCACCGCCGGTAGCCGAGGAGCCCAGCGGAGAGCAACTGTCCCCCGACGAGGCGCCACAATTCCCCATCCATCACGACCCGATCGAGGACCGCCTGAGTCGGAGCGACGAGATCCTCGTCCAAGTGGCGAAAGAGCCGCTCGGTTCGAAGGGCCCGCGCATCACGTCGCACATCTCCTTGCCCGGCCGGTACCTGGTGTATTTGCCGACCACCAATCATCTCGGCGTCTCGCGACGCATCGACGACGAGGAAGAGCGCCAACGACTGCGCGACATCGTGCTCGCACTGAAGCCCCCCGGGGCGGGCTTCATCATCCGCACGGTCTGTGTTGGTCTCAGCCGCGGCGAGCTGCAGGCCGACATGCGATTTCTGATCGAGCTCTGGAATCACATCTTGAAGCGCAGCGAGAACGTCTCCGGCCCCTGTCAGCTGCACTACGACATGGACCTGACCCTGCGGAGCATCCGCGATCTCTTCACCCCGGACGTGACGAGCGTCGTGATCGACCGCGCCGTCGACCATCAGCGCATCCTCGAGTTCGTGGACTCGTTCGATCCGCGCCTCCGCTCGCGTGTCGAGCTCTACGAAGCACCCGAGCCGCTCTTCGACCAGTACGGCATCGAGCAGGCGATCAGTCGCGCACTCGAACGTCGCGTCTGGCTGAAATCGGGCGGCTACATCGTGATCGACCAGACCGAGGCGCTGACGACGATCGACGTGAACACTGGCCGCTACGTGGGCAAGCACAACCACGAGGAGACCGTCCTCAAGACCAACCTGGAGGCGGCCCGCGAGATCGTCGATCAGCTCCGCCTGCGGAACATCGGCGGCATCATCATCGTCGATTTCATCGACATGATGGATCCGGCCAACCAACAACGGGTGATGGACGCCTTCGACGCCGCCCTCAAGCAGGACAAGATGCGCAGCAACATCTTGAAAATCTCCGAGCTCGGGCTCGTCGAGATGACCCGCAAGCGGACACGAGCGAGTCTGCCCCAGTTGCTCACCGAGACCTGCCCGACCTGCGACGGCCGCGGGCGCGTCGTCTCGGTGACCACCGTCGCGCACGATGCCATGCGCCGCATCCGCGAGGTGGCACGCGCGGCACCGGAAGCGACCCGCATCGTGGTCCGCGCCAGCGCCGCGGTCGCGGCGTTTCTCTGCGACGAGGAGAGCGCCGCCATGGACCGCTTGGAGCGCGAGACATCGTGTCGCGTCACCGTCGAGCCAGTCGACGGCTCCGACATCACCCGACTCGACGTCCGCGCGCTGTGATTCCGCCTCCCACTTGCCTTGACTTGCCGTAGAGCCTTCTTTATTCGGGCCTTACGTCATGCCCCTCGATCCTGAACGCGGCGGTGCGGTGCCAGCGTTCGCCGACGTGCTCGCCCGAGTCGCCGACGCTGGCCGCGTCTCGTCACTCGCCGACGCGTATGCGCTGATCGGCTGTTCCGATCACGACCTGCCAGCGTTGCTCACGACCGCCGGTGCACTCCGCGACGAGCACAAGGGTCGGCACGTGACGTACTCGCGGAAGGTGTTCCTGCCGATCACCAATCTCTGCCGCGATCGCTGCCACTACTGTACCTTTCGGAAGGACCCCGACGATGCCGGCGCCTGGACCATGCAGCGCGCCGAGATCCGGGAATGGCTCGACCGGGCTCGGGCTCAGGGATGTAAGGAAGCGCTGATGTGTCTCGGCGACTCGCCCGAAGCCGCCTTCCCGAGCTACCGTGCGACGCTTGCGGAGCTCGGCCATTCGTCGACGGTCGCCTACGTGCATGAAGCCTGCGAGATGGCGCTGGAGGCCGGTCTCCTGCCCCATACCAACGCCGGCGTGCTCTCGTGGGAGGAGATGCAGCTGCTGCGTCCGGTGAACGTGAGCCTCGGCCTGATGCTCGAGAACGCGAGTCCGCGCCTCCGTGCGCGCGGGATGGCGCACCAGCACGCGCCCGACAAAGAGCCGGCCCGGCGCTTGGCGATGATCGCCGAAGCAGGCCGCCTCCGCATTCCGTTCACGACCGGTATCCTGCTCGGCATTGGCGAAACCCCCGAAGAACGCGTCGACACGCTGTTCGCGATCGCCGACCTCCAGCACGCCCATGGACACGTCCAGGAAGTCATCGTCCAGAACTTCCGCGCCAAGGACGGCATTCCGATGGCGGGTTGCCCGGAGCCGACGGGCGGCGACATGGCTCGGGCGGTGGCCGTCGCACGTCTCGTCCTCGGCGGCGACATGAATCTACAAGCACCGCCGAACCTGAATCCCGAGGATCATCGCCTGCTGCTGCGCGCGGGCATCAACGATTGGGGCGGCATCTCGCCCGTCACCCGCGACTACGTGAATCCCGAAGCGGCGTGGCCCCAGATCCCCGCTCTCGCGAAGACCTGTCGCGCCGAAGGCTTCACGTTGGGCGAACGGCTCGCGATCTATCCCGAGTATGCCCGACCCGATTTCCTCGACCCGAGCCTGACCGCACCGGTCGAGCGCCTCGCCAGCCGTATCGTCCAGGAGGACACTCATGCTGTCGCCGCACATTGATGCCGTACTGGACGACGTGTCGCTCGACCGTCGACTGGCCGACGCGACACCGGACATCCGCGCGCTCATCACGACCGTACTCGACGGCGGCACACTCGGAATCGACGATGCTGTCCGTCTTTTGGAGACCGAAGGTGCCGACGTGCTCGCGGTCATCGCCGCGGCCGACGCCGTGCGCAAAGCCGATGTCGGCGACGACGTGACGTACGTCGTCAACCGCAACGTCAACTTCACCAACGTGTGCTTCGTCGGCTGTCGCTTCTGCGCCTTCAAGCGCCAACGCTGGGAGCCCGACGCCTACAATCAATCGGTCGAGGCCATCCTCGCCAAGGTGCAGGAAGCTGTCGACCGCGGTGCCACCGAGATCTGCATGCAGGGCGGCATCAATCCCGAGATGCCGCCGTTCACGTACCGAGACATCCTGATCGCGATCAAGCAGGCGTTTCCGGCGATCCACATGCACGCCTTCTCGCCGATGGAGATCATGTACGGTGCCCGTCGCACCAGCATGAGCCACGAAGAATACTTGAGCATGCTGAAGGGGCACGGTCTCGGCACCATTCCTGGCACCGCCGCCGAGATCCTCGACGACGACGTGCGGGAGATCCTGAGTCACAAGAAGGTGACCGTTCAGACGTGGATCGACATCATCACGACGGCCCACCGGCTCGGCATCCCGAGCACGGCCACCATCATGTACGGACACGTGGAGAACACCCGCCACGTGGCGGCCCACCTGCGACTGATTCGCGATCTGCAGAGCGAAACGGGCGGCTTCACCGAGTTCGTGCCGCTCCGCTTTATCCACACCAACACCGAGATGCATCGCGACGGCTTGGTCGACGATCCGCCCCCGAAAGGGATGTACGACCTGCGCATGTACGCCTGCACGCGGCTCCTGCTGCGCGGCTCGATCGACAACGTGCAGACGTCGTGGGTGAAGATCAATCACGAGCTGGCCCAGGTCTCGCTGCTCTCGGGCTGCAATGACTTCGGTGGAACGCTCATGGAAGAGAGCATCTCGCGCGAGGCCGGAGCGGATGCCGGCGAGTACACCCCTGTCGATGAAATCCAGCGGTTGATTCGTGGGGTCGGACGCCGGCCCGTCGAGCGGACGACGCTCTATCGAAAGCTCGAGTCGTCGGAGGAGAGCCCCACGCGTGCGAGTGCGACCGATGCTGACGGTACTGGCGGGCGGAGTGGGAGCCGCGAAGTTTTTGCGCGGGCTCATTCGGTCTGCTGACCCGGCGGCGCTCACCATTGTCGTCAACACGGGTGACGACGACCGATTTTTCGGCTTGGCCGTGTCGCCCGATCTCGACACCGTCACCTACACGCTGGCGGGGCTCGCGCCCCTGGCCCGCGGCTGGGGCCGTGACGGCGAATCGTTCGCGTGCCTCGAGGCACTCGGCACGCTCTACGACGATGCCGGATGGTTTCAACTCGGCGACAAGGACCTGGCGACGCACGTCTATCGCACAGATCGGCTGGCCCGCGGAGCGACGCTGTCCCAGGTGACCGCAGACCTTGGCCAGAAGCTCGGCGTCGCAACACGCGTCTTGCCGATGACCAATGCTCCAGTCCGCACCATCGTCACGACGCGGACCGAGCGCTTGTCGTTTCAACAGTACCTCGTCGCCCGGCGCGCCCGACCCCCGGTACGACGCGTATCCTATGCCGGGGCGCGAGCCGCCACGCCGGCACCCGGAGTTCTCGCAGCGATTCGCGACGCGCGCGCCGTCGTCATCGCGCCGAGCAATCCCTTCTTGAGCATCGGCCCGATTCTCGCGATCCCGGGGATTCGCGCGGCATTGCGCGCGCGGCGCGGCCCGGTTGTCGCGATCTCGCCGCTCGTCGGAGGGCGCGCCGTCTCGGGTCCATTGGCGCGACTGCTCCGCCGCTTCGGTTATCCGGCCTCGTCGCTCGGGATCGCCCGCTGCTACCGTCCGTTCCTCGACGCGATCGTGATCGACCGCGCAGACGCGGCGGACGCGCCCGCCCTGGAGCGTGCCGGCTGCCGAGCGATCCTCGCCGACACGCTCCTCACCACGCCGGCGCGCGCCGAGCGCGTCGCAACGACGCTCATCGACGCACTCGGCTTGAGGAACTGATGACACCTCTCATCTGCTATCCGGTTTCCGGCCTGCCGCTGGTCCAGCCCGGCGACGACCTCGGGGCTCAGTTGCTGGCGGCGCTCGCGAGCTCGGCGCTCGAGCTCCAAGCGCGCGACGTCGTGGTCGTCTGCCAGAAGGTCGTCTCGAAAGCCGAGGGCAGGATCGTCGACCTCGCCACCGTCACCCCGTCGGCCTTCGCGGCGCAGATCGCTGCGGGCACCGACAAGGATCCCCGCATCGTCGAGGTGATCCTGCGCGAAACCACCCGGATCGTGAAAATGGCGAGCGGACACCTCATCTGTGAAACCGGACCGGGCTGGATCTGCGCCAACGCCGGCATCGACGAATCCAATGCCGCACGGCCCGATTCGGTCACGCTGCTCCCGATCGACGCCGACGCCTCCGCGGAGAAATTGTGCACGGCCCTCACGGCCGCGGCCGGCGGTGTGCCTGTCGGCGTCATCATCAGCGACACCTTCGGACGCCCCTGGCGTGACGGCCTGGTCGACATCGCCCTCGGGGTCGCCGGGATCGGCGCCTTGCTCGACTTCCGCGGCGCGACCGACATGAGCGGCCGCGAGCTGCATCACACGATGCTCGCCCTCGCCGACGAGCTCGCGGCAGCGGCTGGGTTGCTCATGGAGAAGGGCGGCGGGATCGCGGCCGTCGTGGTACGCGGCGTCCAGTGGGAACGCACGCACGGCCGCGGCCGCGACCTCATTCGACCTGCGGCGCTCGACCTCTTTCGCTAGGGCGAAACGCGAAAGGATCGAGCGCCGGGTGCGACGCGATGACGATGGATCGCGCGCACGATGCGAGATCTCGAAGCTTACGAGGGTTGGCGCGCGACGCCGGCGCGCGCCGCGGCGACCTCGTCGCGGTTGGCATCGAGGACGGCTCGGAGCACGGTTTCGAGCGCCGTGATCTCGCCGTTCACGGAGACCATGCTCTCGATCAGCGCCAACCAGCGCAGCGAGGCGGGCTCGCCTGGATCCATTTCGGGGCACAGGGTAGCGACGCCGGTGGCGGCGCGCAGCAAGCCCTCCGAGGCGGACTCGAGGTGCTTGGCGATGTCGGTGAACGTTTCGCGATCGATGATCATGCGGTCTCCTTCAGGAAGGTCGGTACGTTCCCCCAATGTCCAAGAAAGGTGCCACCAGCCTCTCCGCACCTCGGCGTCGACACGAAGCATGCGTCACCGCTATGACGCCCACCTTTCGCCAAATCGCTCGCGGACTTGCGACGCCGACGGACGCGCGAGCGACCCGCAACCACCACGCGCGCGCCATAGCACCGGGCCGCGGCCGCACGAGCGACGAGTCGTGCAATTCGGCATCCTCCGACGGCGCCGCGCATTCCCGCAGGATCGACCGCGGAACCGTCACGAAGATGCCGCTCCGCGGGAGCGTTACGCAGGAACGGAACTGGACTCGAGCTCGCGGGGACCCACGCGCTGCGGGACCAGGAGCCGATTCGGGTCGGCGATCCGCCGGCTCTCCGCGAGGCGTCGTTCGAGCGTGGCGAGATCCGCGATCGCGTTCCCCGGCAAGACCACACGGTCGCGTCCGCCGCGCCCGCGCCGCACCAGCCCAATGTACCCGACTTCGGCGAAACGATTCAGCGCGTTGGCGAACGTCACGGCCGAGTTGCCCTCCGGCCGGCGTGTTTGCCCGAGCAGCTGGTGCATCGTGAAGCTCTTCTGCATGCGCGCAATCGCCGCTTTGTAGGCGAATCCATCGGCGTCGAGGTCCAGCAACGTCTTCGCCACGATCCAGTAGGCCTCGCGAAAGCTGTCGAGGATGCCGTCGCCGAAGACCAGCAAAACGTGACCGGGACGCACGCGGTCGCCATCGATCGCCCCGCGGGCACTGAAGTATGCGAGCGTGTCCTCGATCTCGGCCGCCACAGCCTCGCGTTCCGGCAAAGCAAACTCCCACCGGAAGAGATCGAGCCACCACCACACGGTGTCGCGCAGCTCCACGCGCGGTACGCCACGCCGAAGCGCATGCGCCACCAACGACGGAATCAGGAAGAAGTGGATGCTGTTGTTCTTGTAGAAATCGAGAATCATCCGCTTCTCGCCCGGCGCATAGATGATGTCGCCGTCACGATCCTTCATCCACTCGATGAGCTTGCCGTTCTGCAGGAAATTGAGGCTCTCGTAGAAGTTCTCGATGTTGCGCTGCAGCGATGCCGTCGGCGTGACGCCCTTGTGGAGCAAAAGCTCGGTGAAGGCGCGCGCGGCCGTCGCGAAGTCGGCGTAACGGATCGCCGCCTCCGGGGCCGCCAACAGCACCGTCGAGGACACCGACGTCGCGCCGGCCACCGCCGCCTCGTTCACCTCGCGCAAGAGGCGGAACCCGAGCTTCTGGATGAAGTGCCGCTTCTCCTCTTCGATCGCGGGGTCGGCGATCGCCTGCTGAAAGCGCTCGCGGCGGTCGCCGAGAGCGGCATCGAGCGAGATCGGCTCAGCGAAGGTGACGTACACGGTGCCGTACTTCTGCCGCAGCACGCTCCTGGCCTTCAGCAACGCCCCGAACGACTCCTTCTCCTTTTGGCCGCCGAGGAGCTCCTGCTTGTAGGCCTCCTCCTCGACGATGCGGCCATAATGGATCGAGACCGGCACGAGGTAGAGATCGCGCCGCACACCGTCGACGAAGACGTTCACGATCGCCGACAGCATCCCGAGCTTGGGGGTCAGGATCTTTCCCGTTCGGCTCCGCCCGCCTTCGATGAAAAACTCCTGCGTGTAGCCCTCGCGGATCAGATACTCGAGATACTTCCGGAAGACCGCCTTGTAGAGCGGATTCCCTTCGAAGGTCCGGCGGATGAAGTACGCGCCGGCGCCCCGGAAGAACGCGCCGAGCGGCCAGAACGCCATGTTGATGCCCGCGGCGATATGCGGCGGCGACAGCGCGTTCTCGTGAAAGATGTACGAAAGGATGAGGTAGTCGAAGTGGCTCCGATGGCACGGCACCAGCACGATGGGGTGCTGCTTCATCGTCTCGACGACGCGATCGAGCCCCCGCACGTCGAGGCCGGAGAACATCCGGTTCCACATGCGATGAAAGAAGAACGCGAGGACCGCGAAGTAGTACCCGTGGAAGTTGGCGGCGATCTCGTCGAAGTAGCCCCGCGCCTCCTTGGCCAATTTCTCGACCGGCACCTTCTTTTCGACGGCGAGCGTCCGCATCAGCTCCTGGACCTCGTCCGAGTCGACGACCATCTCCCGCACGAGACGCTTCGAGCGGAGTGTCGGTCCCCAGACGAGCTTCTCTTCGCGGTACAGGAAGATCTGGAGTGCCCGCGTCAGGCGCCGCACGATGCGATCCTCGCCCTCGTTGCGGTACTCCGCCATGAACGCGTTCAGCGGAACCTCGGCGCCAACGGAGATCGTGAGGTCGCGCGCGTTCCACACGTAGGTCGCGAGCTTTTTGACGTCACTCGGCGCCTCGTGGACGCTGTAGACGAAGCTCGCGAGCCGTGAGTTTTTGCGCCGCATGCCGGAGCCGCGAAATATCGCGAGCGGTACCAAGAACACCGGCTGGTCTTTTCCCCAGAGGCCATGGACGATCTCGCGCAGGTAGTCGGCACCGGGACGGGCTTCGCGGACGCTCTGCGCCGTCCGGTTGCGGCTCGTCCGCCGACTGCTGCGAATGAAGAGCAGCACCGCCCGCCCCTGCGCGGTCAATCGGGCGACGAGATCCCGCTCGCGCGCTTGGCGCGCCTCGCTGCCGAGCCGGTACGATCGCAGCGTCTCCCAGAGACCGACCACCACCTCGCGCACGGGACGGATCCAGAGTGACGAAATGTCGTTCGTGAAGAGCGGCAGCGGGAGACCTTCTCGCAACAGCAGAAAATTGACGAGGAAGTAGTCGACCAGCGACCGATACCGCATCACGTAAACCAACGTGCCTTGTGCGGCGAGCTGCCGGAGACGTGCGATATCGTGGGGATCGATCTGGAGGTACCGGAACGCCAGCCGAGCAAAGAGTCCCGCGAAGAACCCGAAGCGATGCGACATGGCGGAACGATGCGGCCGCTCGTTCCCGAGCCGATCGCTCGCGCTCGCCGGCTCTCCCGTCATCTGCGGCTGGCTCATCCGCTGACTCGTTCTACGACCACCGTCACAACAACTTCCGAAGACCGCGGCGCGCCAACTCGTCGACGACCTTCCGGACATCCTGGGCCCGATCGCGGTGACAAACCAGGATCGCGTCCGGCGTATCCACGACGATCACGTTCTCGACGCCCACGAGCGCGACCAGACGTCCATTGCCGAACACCACGGCGCCCTTGGCATCGATGGGGACGACCCCTTCCAACGATTGGCTGCCTTCGAGATCTGCGAGTGCCGCCCAGCTACCAACGTCGCTCCAACCGAACGAGCCCGCCACCACCAACACCTCGGGCGCGTGCTCCATGACTCCGTAGTCGATCGAGACGGACGGCAGCGCGGCGTACGCGCGCGCCAGCGCTTGTGGACGTCGCGCCGCTGGCTTGGCGTATGCCGCGCGAAGGGGTTGCGACACCGTCGGCAGAAACCGATCCAACAGCGCGAGGATCGTCGCCGTCTGCCACGCGAACATCCCGCTGTTCCAGAGGTATTGGCGCGACGCGACGAAGCGTCGCGCCCGTGCCGCCGACGGCTTTTCGACGAACGCACGCACCCGCGTCGTCCGACCCGCCACGCGGGGACCGAGATGGATGTAGCCGTAGCCGGTCTCGGGACCGGTCGGACGAATCCCGATCGTGACCGCGACGGGTGCCGCGCTCGCCCAGGCGAGCGATTCGAGTAGCGTCGCGCGGAACTCGCGCGGATCGGCGATCGCGTGATCGGCCGGCACGCTCACGAACGTCGCCCCCGGCGCACGGCGCTCGATCTCGAGCGCCGCCAGCGCGAGGCAGGGAGCCGTGTTGCGGGCGATCGGCTCGCTCAAGATGTTGCGCGCGGGCAGCTCGGGCAATTGCCGCCGTACGGCGGCGGCGTGATCGCGATGCGTCACGATCAGGATCTGCGACGTCGGCACCAGTCCGCGGAAGCGGGCGACGGTCTCCTGCAACAGACTGCGGGCGCCGAGCACTGGCAGCAGCTGCTTCGGGACCAGACGACGGCTGCGCGGCCAGAACCGCGTGCCGCTGCCCCCCGCCATCACCACCGCCCATCGATCGCCGAGTCGAGGCGGACGCGGCACAGCTGATCGCCCCATCTCTTGGATTTAGGCAGCGCCTAGTCGAAAAGCAAGACGAGTCTGCGAAGTCGCGTAGCACGACGATGACGCAGGATGGCGACGCGTCAGCTGCGGGTCGCGAGCACGTCGAGACAGCGCGCGACGTCGTCCTCGTTGCAATAGAAATGTGGCGAGAACCGCACGCCGCCTCCCCGTGGGCTCGCCAGGACGGCGGCGCTCCGCAAGCGTCGCACGACGGCGTCCGCCGGCTCGATGGTCCGGACCGTCGTGATGCCGGAGCGCTCGGCAGTGGTGTCCGGGCTCACCAACGCGAGGCCCTGCGCCGCGAGGCCGTCACGCAGCCGCGCGGTCACCGCCAGCACGCGCTGCTCGATCACGTCCACCCCCGCGTCGGCCACGAGATCGAGCGCCGCGCCGAGCGCGTAGATCGCCAGGAAGTTGAGGCTGCCGCACTCGAACTTCTGCGCATCCTGCTTCAGCTCGAAGTGGTACGGCAGGTAACGACTGGAGTCGACGACGCTCTTCCAGCCGATGCGCTGCGGCATCAGACGGTCGAGCCAGCGCCGCGACACGTAGAGGATGCCGCAGCCCTCGGGTGCGCACAGCCATTTATGGCCGTCCGCGGCGAGCGCGTCGATTCCGTCGCGCTCGACGTCGATCCGGAGCGCGCCGAGGGCCTGGATCGCGTCGACGCAGAAGAGCACGTCGCGACGACGACAGAGCTCGGCGAGGGCGGCGAGGGGTCGCCGCTGACCGGTCGCGAAGTCGACGGCGCTCACACTGACGACCCGCGTCGAATCGTCGATGAGGGCGGCGACGGCGTCGACCGTCAGACGGCCATCGACGACGGGCGCGAGTCGGGTCTTCACACCGAGCCGCCCGAGCGCCCACCACGGATAGACATTGGCGGGAAACTCGCCGTCGACCGCGACGACCGTGTCGCCGGGCTTCCAGTCGAGCGCGGTGGCGATCGCCGAAAGACCGTCGGACGTGCTCGCGACGAACGCGACCTCTTCGATTGCCGCGTTGATGAGCCGCGCGGCGGCGGCACGGACGACCTCTGCCCGGGCTTCCCAGGCCGGATAGTGCAGCCGTCCGAAGTCACGCGCGTCGGCGATGAAGGCCTCGACCGCGGCGGCGACCCGGCGGGACACCGGCGCGACTCCCGCGTGGTCGAAGTAGACGCACGCGCTCGTGACGGGGAATTCGGTTCTCCATGCAGTCTGCGTCATGTCGAAGCCTCGGGGCGACGCGAGAAAAATGGCGCCGCCGCCGGCGCACTATGCTACAGTCCGCATCCATGGAGAAGCCGCTCCCGAGCGCTCGACTCCACGACTTCTTCCTACGAACGACGGAGAAGAGCTTTCACCAGCTCGGTGTCGACGACGAGAACGTCGTCGGCTACATCGCCGCCGTCCTGACCGAGTTCGCCCGGACCGACCGTCTCTACACGCTCCGGACCCAGCGGGGTCGCGCCGTCGATGGCGTCGGCGACATGCGCCGTGCGACGCGCCAAGTCCCCGAAGACCAGCAGCACGCGCTCCGCGTCCGGGCGCTCCAAAAGTACGTCGGCGACTACACCCTCTTCATGAGCGGCCTCTTCCGCTCGCACGTCGAGAGCCGTGGCGCACTCGGGTACTACGTGGAAGAGGGCCAGCGATCCTACCGCGCGGTCTCCGCGCTCGATCTCACGATGTTCCGCACGGGGTTCTATCTCTTCGAGCAGCTCGCCAAGAACTTCGAGCATTATTCCGGTGCGCTCGACTACATGCGGAAGGCCTACTTCACTCCCCAGCCCGGTCACAGCCCCTTCGCCGAGTTCCTGCGACAGGTCGAGGGCTGGATGACCAGCGGGCTCTCCGATAACTGACCCCGCGCCGTTCCGCCTGGTCGTGACGGGTGAGAAGATTCGCCTCGATCGCTTGCTGCTCGCTCACGAACCGGGCGCTGGGGTCGGGCGCCGCGGACTGCACGCGCTCTTCGTTGCGGGACGGGTCCGCGTCAACGGACTGCGCGCGCCGAAGGGTACGTTCGTCCGCGCTGGTGACACCGTCACGGTGACGCAGCTGTCCCAGGAACCGCTCGCCTCGACCACGCCGACGCTCACCATCGTTCACGCCGACGAAGATCTGGTTGCGATCGACAAACCGCCGGCCCTCCCCACCACCGTCGGCCGCACGCCCGGCCCGAGCGTCGCCGCGGCGCTGATGGCGGCGTACCCGGAGATGGCATCCCTCGGCGACGTGCACCACGCGGGGCTGGTCCATCGCCTCGACACCGGCACGTCGGGATTGCTCGTCGCGGCACGAAGCTCCGAGGCTTACACGCGCCTCCGCACCGCGTTTCTCGCCAAAGCCGTCGCCAAGGACTACCTCGCGGTCGTCACGGGTCGCCTGGCGTCGCCCGAGGTCGTCGACGCGCCGCTGGCACGACACCGCCGCAGTCGCGGCCGCATGGTCGTTGCCCGGGGCAACGTCAAGACGTGGCCCGCACGCACGGAGGTCACCCCACTCGCGGGCGACGACGACTACACGCTCGTCCACCTCACCATGCGTACCGGAGTCACGCACCAGTTGCGCGTCCACCTGGCGCTCCTCGGCCACCCGATCGTCGGCGACCTGCGGTACGGGTCCGGCGCCCTTCCGACGGCGGCGGTCGTGACGGAGCCGGGCTGGCACTTCCTCCACGCGCGGCGCGTCCGCTTCGACGCGCCGGAGCTCCCGCGCGAGCTGGCGACGGCGTTCCCGTCGCACTGGCGGCCACTGTTCGCCGCGCGCGGCTGGTCGACCGAGCTCGTCGACTGAAACGAGGGACCCGTCAGGCCGCGGCCTGACGACCCTTGGGCGCTTTGTCTTTGCCGTCCTTGTTGTTGCTGGGCGGCTTGGTGCTGCACGGACCACAGAGATTGCGGACGTTGTCGGGATCCTCCATCAGGCCGTCGTCCACATTGTGACAGACCTTCGCGCACTCGGCGCAGATGAAGTAGATGCCCTCGATCGTCTTGTTGATGCGCTCACGGTTCAGGATGCGACCGCGCAGCTTTTGAATCCGGATGCCGAGCAGATCTTCGTACTGACGCTTGATCTTCCGACGCCCGGCTTCGTCTTTTGGGAGCTCTTCTTCGCTCGACGCGGCAGCCGTTTCGTCTTCGTCGAAGATGTTGAAACCCTTCTTCGACTTTTCCTTCTTGACCTTCTTGGCCATGACCCGATGTCCTCCGGGCGCCAACAAAAAATCCGGCGACAGCAAGGCTATCAGCCGGATGACGTGGCACGCTTTCCCTCAGGCGGAGTTACACCAGCGGTCCGGCTTGGTCAACGCACCGGCCGTACGCGGCCTCGCGCTTGTGGGCCCCAGAGGCCGATGGTAGCGTCCCCGCGCTTCACCCCACCGTCGCCATGCAGATCCGTCTCGAGCCCCAGGGCAAGCAGATCACCGTCTCTGGTCGCAAACGGGTCGGGGATCTCGTGCAATCGCTCGGCATCCTCGCCGGCACCGTCATGGTGATCCGCGGGGACGAGCTCCTCACCGATGACGAGTTCGTCGACGACACCGACAGCATCGAGCTGCGGGCCGTGATCTCGGGGGGCGTGGCGTGAAGTGCAAGCGCTGCAAAGAGAAGGCGATCGTGCAGCTGCGGAGCCACAACGCGGCCTTCTGCAAACCCTGCTTCACCTTCTTTTTTCAACGCACCGTCGAGCGCGCGATCGACCGTGAGCACATGTTCGCGAAAGACGAGCGGGTGCTCGTAGCCGTCTCGGGCGGCAAGGACAGCCTGGCGCTCTGGGACGTCCTCGTCGATCTCGGCTACCAGACCGAGGGTCTCTATCTCGGCCTCGGCATCGGGACGTACTCGAAGGCGTCCGAGCAGAAAACGCGGGCCTTCGCCGAAAAGCGCGGCCTCACGCTCCGCGTGGTGGCGCTCGACGAGACCGAGGACAATCTCGCCATCCCGGAAGTGGCCGCCACGACGCGTCGCCCGGCCTGCTCCGCCTGCGGCACCTTCAAACGCCACCACTTCGATCGCGCCGCGCTCGATGGCGGCTTTCCCGTGCTCGCCACCGGCCACAATCTCGACGACGAAGCCGCCCGACTCCTCGGCAACGTGCTGCACTGGCAGCTGTCGTACCTGGCGAAGCAGCAACCCGTGCTGCAGCCGACGCATCCCCGCTTCGTCCGCAAGGTTCGTCCGCTCTTCCGGACGAGCGAGCTCGAAAGCGCGACGTACGCGTTTCTCCGCGGCATCGACTACGTCGTCGACGAGTGCCCGAACAGCCACGGCGCGACCCAGCTCGTCTACAAGGACATCCTGAATCGGCTCGAGCACACGATGCCCGGCAGCAAGCTCGCCTTCCTGACGGACTTCCTGAACCGTGGCCAGCCGTTGTTCGCCGCGGGGCCTGATGGCCAACTCGGCGAGTGCGAGCGGTGCGGCATGCCTGCGGCCGGCGAGCTCTGCGGTTACTGTCGGCTCGTCGCCGAGGTCGGGCGTCGGCGTGCGCAGGCGGTGGCGCATTCCTGAGCCAACGATCCCGCCGGACGCCGACACGGTCCCGGAGGCGACGAGCGGCGCGATCCTACGCGACGGCGACTCGATCCTCTTCATCGACCGCAAATCGCGCCAGTATCTCCGGACGCTGCGAGCCGGGAAACGCGTGAACGTGCGCGGCGCCGCCTTCCAGGCCGACGACCTCATCGGTCTCTCCGAAGGCGTCATCCTGCGCTCGTCGATGGGCGAGTATCTGCAGATCTTCCGGCCGACCTACGCGCAGCTGATTCCGAACCTGCCGCGCCAGGCCCAGCTCATCTACCCGAAGGACGTCGGCACCATCCTCATGTGGGGCGACATCCACCCCGGAGCGCGCGTCATCGAAACCGGCGTCGGCCCGGGCGCGACGACGATGGCGCTGCTGCGCGCGATCGGACCCACCGGACAGCTCTTCTCCTACGAGCTCCGCGAAGAGTTCGCGACGATGGCGCGCGACAACGTCGCACGCTTCCACGGACCGTCGCCGCAGTGGACGCTCAAGATCGGCGACGCGTACGAAGGGTTCGAGGAAACCGAGATCGATCGCATGGTCGTCGATCTCTCGGAGCCATGGCGCGTCATCCCTCACGCGGCGCGCGCGCTCCGCGCGGGCGGTGTCTTCGTCGGCTTCACGCCGACCGTGCTGCAATTGAAGCAACTCGTCGACGAGCTTCGCGCCGGACCCTTCGCGGCCGTCGAGATCCTCGAATCGCTGCAGCGCGGATGGCACGTGAAGGATCGCAGCGTGCGTCCCGAGCATCGCATGGTCGCGCACAGCGGCTTCTTGGTCTTCGCGCGCCGCCTCGCGGTCACGGTAACCTCGTCGATCGAGGAGGTCGAGTCGCCCTCAGAGGCGGACGACGAAGCGGCCGACTCGGACGACACGTCAACGCCCAACGAGTGACGTCGGGACGCGGCGTGACGCGGCGATTTTGTTGACATCGTTTCTTCGGCTGATGTACGGTCCGGCGCAGTCGCGAAGCACCGCGTGAGGTCGACCGCATGACCAAAGAGGATCTTCGACGGAAGGTCTGGCAACTCCTGGAGCACCACGCCGTGCAGCGCTTCCCCGGCGTACAGGGGCGCATCCCGAACTTCCTCGGTTCCGAGCGTGCCGCCATCCGCCTCACCGAGCTTGCCGTCTGGAAGAAGGCGCGTGCGATCAAGGTGAACGCCGACGCCCCGCAGCTGGCCGTGCGCCGTCAGGCGCTGCTCGACGGGAAGGTGCTCTACCTGCCGGTTCCTGCGCTGCGCAGCGAGAAATGCTTCCTCGAGCTCGACCCGAAGCGTCTCGGTCGTCGCACCGCGCTCGCCGCGAGCTTGCTCGGTGCCATCAAGTACGGTCGGCCTGTCAGCGCACGAGAAGTCCGCACCATCGACCTCGTGGTGTGCGGCTCGGTCGCCGTACGCCGTGACGGGACGCGCGTCGGCAAGGGCGGCGGCTACGTCGATCTCGAGTATGCGCTGCTCCGTGAAGAGGGGAAGCTGAAGGAGACGACGCCGATCGTCACGACGATCCACCCGCTCCAGATCGTCACCGAGAAGGTCGCGATGCTCGCGCACGACATCCCGCTGGACTTCCTGGTGACCCCGTTCGAAGTGGTGGCCACCCGCCCCGCGTTTCCGCGTCCACGCGGGATCTACTGGGATCTCTTGAAGGCGGCCAAGATCGACGCGATCCCCTCGTTGCGGAAGCGCCTGAAGCAGAGCTCACCCGACGTCCCGTCGCGTCGCCTCTAGCCAAGGGCGACCAGATTCATTCGCCGGGGAGGCGCGCGCTCCGCGCGGTCGCCGTAACGACGACCAGGCCAAGCAACAGCACGAGGCCGTTCAGCTGCACGGCACGACGGTGCAACCCGTCGAACTCGGCGCGAACCACCGGATCGACCGGCTCGACGTGGAGCGTCGGTCGGAGCACCCGTGCCCGTGGGCTCACGACCGCACCCGCGTAGATCGTCGCCGCGAGCATCAGCGCCAGCATCGCCACGACGGCGCTCGACACGCCGACTCCGTGCGTGCGCCTACGAATCCCGAGCGCCGCGAGCAACGCGACCGCACCCACACCAGCCGTGAACGCGTAGTACGCCGGGAACACCCGCCCCATCACGGCGCCCGCCGTCTCGCTCGGCACGGCGCCGAACACCGCCGGCGCCACGAGGAACGACACGACGACGATCGCACCCACCCAGAGCCCGAGAGCCAGATGGAAGAGCACCTTCGCCACCGTCAGCATCGTCCGTCCCGACTACTGGAGCGACGTCGGCGGCGCGGTCGGCAACGGCATGCGACCACCGAAGCCCTCGTCGATCGCATGCCAAAAGCCGATGGACTTCTCACCGTACTGCCAGCACAGCAACGCCGGTCGACCCTCGACCTCCCCGAGGAAATCGACCAGGCCGAGATCGATGCCCTTGAACTGTCCGCCGAGTCGCTCGATTTCGGCCACCGTGCTCTCGATCTCCGCCACGTACGGCGCGAGCTCCGGACGCACGCGCAGGACGTCCACCGTGGTCCGCACCGCAGGCTGCGGCTCGGCGTCATGGACGGCACTGCGCACCACCAACGCCGTCCGTTGCAGGCGTTCCATCAACATCTCGAGTCGCGGAATGAGCTCGTTCGCTTCGTCGATCGTGAAGCGGCGCAGCGCCATGCGGGACATCTAAACAGATTCCCGGTTACTGTCGAGATTACATCGACGATACGGAAGGTTCGGGGTTGTTCGTGCGGAAGGCCTGTACTATCTTCGCGCGACACACACGCAGTCCGTTCGGAATCGAGGTGGCGGCCATGGCGAGCGGCGAAGAATTCGATCCCGAAAAGTCGTCACAGGATCCGAGCGAGCACAAGTTTTACGGATTCGAAGAGGATGTGACCGGGATTCACGTCCCGCAAGAGCTCTCGATCCTGCCTTTGCGCGGCGTCGTGGTCTTCCCCTCGGCGATCGCACCGCTCCTGATCTCGCGAGGCGCGTCCCTGAAGCTGGTGGAGGACGCGCTTGCCGGCGATCGCGTGCTCGGTCTGGTGGCGCAGAAGAACGCCGAGAGCGAGAGCCCCGGCACCGACGGACTCTACTCGCGCGGCACCGCCGGGCGCATCCTCAAGATGTTGAAGTATCCCGACGGCAGCGTCCGGATCCTGGTCCAGGGCCTCCGTCGGATCGAGATCCAGCACTACACCAAGCGCGACCCGTATTTTTCCGCCCAAGTGCGGTTGTTGAACGAGATCCCCGATCCGTCCGGCGACGTCGAGGCCATCCAGGCCCACATGGTGCAGCAGTTCTCGAAGTTCGTCTCGATGATTCCGTACCTCCCCGACGAGCTCCAGGTCGTGGTGACGAACATCAAAGATCCGAGCAAGGTCACCGACCTCATCGCGTCGAACCTCAACATCTCGCTCGAAGAGAAGCAGGATCTCCTCAATACGCTCGAGCTCCGCGCCCGCCTCGAGAAGCTCGGCGCGATCCTGAACCGCGAGATCGATCTCCTGGAGCTCGGCCACAAGATCCAGTCGCAGGTCCAGACCGAGCTCAACAAGAATCAGAAGGAGTTCTACCTCCGGCAGCAGATGAAGGCGATTCAGCGCGAGCTCGGCGAGGGCGATTCGCGCAGCGCCGAGATGGATGATCTCCGCCTGAAGATCGAGAACGCCAACATGCCGGAGGACGCCAAAAAGGCTGCCGACAACGAGCTCGAGCGCCTGCGCATCATCCCGCCCGAGTCGGCTGAGCACACCGTCGTCCGCACCTACCTCGAGTGGCTCGTCAGCATGCCGTGGTCCACGTCGACCGAGGACAACCTCGACATCCCGCACGCGCGCAGCGTCCTCGACGAGGACCACTTCGACCTCGAGAAGGTGAAGGACCGCATCCTCGAATATCTGGCGGTGCGAAAGCTGCGAAAGGACCCCAAGGGGCCGATCCTCTGCTTCGTGGGCCCTCCCGGAGTCGGGAAGACCTCGCTCGGACGGTCGATCGCAAAAGCGATGGAGCGGAAATTCATCCGCATTTCGCTCGGCGGTGTTCGCGACGAGGCCGAGATCCGCGGCCACCGTCGCACCTACATCGGCTCGCTTCCCGGCCGCATCATTCAAAGCCTGCGCACCGCCAGCTCGAACAACCCGATGATCATGCTCGACGAGATCGACAAGCTCGGCGGCGACTTCCGCGGCGATCCCGCGTCGGCCCTGCTCGAGGTTCTCGATCCCGAGCAGAACCACGCTTTCGTCGACCATTACCTCGACGTACCGGTCGACCTCTCGAAGGTCATGTGGGTCACGACCGCCAACTATCTCGATCCGATTCCGCCCGCCCTCCTCGACCGCATGGAGGTCCTCGAGCTCTCCGGCTACATCGAGGAAGAGAAGCTGCAGATCTCGTGGCGCCACCTGCTGCCGAAGCAGATCCGCGAGAACGGCCTCACCGACGCCAACATCGCATTCACCGAGGAGGCGCTGCTCAAGGTCATTCGCGGCTACACGCGCGAAGCCGGGCTCCGGAATCTCGAGCGCGAGATCGGCCGCGTCTGTCGCAAGGTCGCGCGCGCCGTCACCGAAGGCCAGACCGAGCTCGTGACGATCACGCCGGAGAAAGTGCGCGAGTTCCTCGGCCCCGAGCGTTTCTTCGCCGAGGTCGCCGAACGGAGCGGCGAGCCCGGCGTCGCGACCGGCCTCGCGTACACGCCGAACGGCGGCGACATTCTGTTCATCGAATCCACCAAGATGAGCGGCAAGAAGGGACTCACCCTGACCGGCCATCTCGGCGAGGTCATGAAGGAGTCGGCGCAAGCAGCGCTCAGCTACATTCGTTCCCGCGCCGACCGGCTCGGCATCGCGCCCGACTTTTTCGAGAATTGCGACCTCCACATCCACGTACCGGCCGGAGCGGTCCCGAAGGACGGGCCGTCGGCGGGCGTGACGATCGCCACGTCGCTCGCGTCGCTGCTCACGGGACGGCCCGTGAAGCACGCGCTCGCCATGACCGGCGAGATCACGTTGCGGGGGAAAGTGATGCCCGTCGGTGGCATCAAAGAGAAAGTGCTCGCCGCCAAGCGCGCCGGCATCACCACCGTGATTCTGCCTCGGCTGAACGAGAAGGATCTCGAAGAGCTGCCGGAAACCGTGCGGCAAGAGATGCACTTCGAGTTCGTCGACACGATCGCCGAAGCGCTCGATCGTGCGCTCGAGCCGATCGGCGGCACGCGCGTTGCCGACGACGAGATCCCGGCGCGCGCTGCCAACTCCTGAGCGGGCCACCACGGTGGCAATGACGCCGGCGCCACGCATCTTGATGGCGGCGTCCGAGATGTCGCCGTTCGCCGCAACCGGCGGGCTCGGTGACGTGCTGGGCGCTCTCCCGCCGGCGCTGGCCGCATTGGGCGCCGAAGTCCACGTCGTGCTGCCGGCCTACAAGACCATCAAGAGCCCGCTCGCGCACGGACCGATCCAGACGACGCTGCAGGTGCCGTTCGGCGGCACCGCCCGCGACATCGGCCTCCGCACCGTCCGCCATCGCGACGTCGCCGTCTCGTTCGTCGTGGCCGACGATCTCTTCGGTCGCGACGGCCTCTACGGCGACCCCAGCGGCGACTTTGGCGACAACCCGGCCCGCTTTGCATGCTTCGCGCAGGCCGTGATCGCCCTGACGACACGCCTCGATCCGCCGCCCGACGTTCTGCATTGTCACGACTGGCAGACCGGCCTCATCCCCGCGTTGACGCGCACCAGCCCCGACGCTCGTCTCGCCCGGATCCCGACCGTCTTCACGATCCACAATCTCGGCTATCAAGGACGGTTCGGCGCAGACGTGTGGCCGCTGCTCGGGCTCGATCGTCGCTACTTCGCACCGTCGCATCTCGAGTTCTACGGCGACGTCAACTTCCTGAAGTCGGGCCTCGTCTTCGCCGATCGACTCACGACCGTGAGCCCACGCTACGCCGAGGAGATCCAGACCCCCGAGCAGGGCAACGGTCTCGACGGCGTCCTGCGCGAGCGGCGGAGCGTACTGCGCGGCATCGTGAACGGCATCGACATGGAACGTTGGGATCCGGCGGACGATCCCCATATTGCCGCCCCGTTCGGGGTCGACGATCTGACGGGGAAAGCCGCCTGCAAAGCCGACCTGCAGCGCACCTTCGGCTTGCCCGTCGCGCCCCACGTCCCGCTCCTCGGCATGGTGACGCGGCTCGCGGAGCAGAAGGGCCTCGACATCCTCGCGGCCGCGCTTCCCGAGCTCCTGACGCTCGACCTCCAGCTCGTCGTTCTCGGCAGCGGCGACGAGCGCTACGAGCGCTGGCTGCAGGCGGCCGGCCGCCGCGACCCCACCCGCCTCGCGGTCCGGCTCGCGTTCGATGAGCGTGTGTCCCATCAAGTCGAGGCCGGCGCCGATGCGTTCCTGATGCCCTCGCGCTACGAGCCCTGCGGCCTGAACCAGATGTATAGCCTCCGCTACGGGACCGTGCCGATCGTGCGCGCGACGGGCGGCCTGGAGGACACCATCGACGACGTCGACGCGACTCCGGGGGCCGGCACCGGCTTCAAGTTCGCCGTGTACACGGCGCCCGCACTCACCGCGGCCGTGCGGCGCGCCCTCGCGCGCTATGCCGACCCGGCCGGCTGGCAGCGCCTGATGCGAGAAGGCATGCGACGTGATCATTCGTGGAGCCGCGTTGCCGGTGCCTACCTGGATCTCTACCGCGACCTCGGCGCGCCAGGAATTTGAGAGCGCGTACGCCCTGCAGCGGCAGAGACAGCCCGGCAATTCCTGCCCCCTCGCACGCGCCGACTCGCCCCGACGGGCATTTGTGGCCGGCATCCCCCTTGCTCTGACGGACCCCCGGGAGGACTCGCTCGTGCGTATTACCAACGAACATCCGTGCTCACCGGCCGCCAACACCAAAACCCGGGTCTCGTCACAGCAGACCGACAACGGATTCGCGTCCACACTCGCCTCCGCCGTCGAGTCGAGTGACGGCGAGAGCGACGGGCCTCCGCCCGAGTTCTCCGCCGCGACCTATCGTCTCTTCGCGGCGATCGATCTCGAGCGCGGCGACACGAAGCACGCGGCCCTGCACTTGAGCCGCGTCGCCGACGCCCGTGAGGCTGGCATTCCACTCCATCCGAGTGGCGTGCTGTCCGAGATCGGACGCTGGGACTACACGGAAGCGGCGGCCGCCCTACCCGAGACAGGGCGCTTCGATACGGCTTCGGGCCAGGGCGCGCATCATTTCATTCCATACAATGTGACCGGCGACGACGAGCCCGCCGCCGAGGACTGCGCGCCGACCGCAACGGCTGCCGCCGCCGATGCCACCGTGGAAGTCGCCAATGCCACGAGCGTCGACCGCCTGCGCGGCCGCTTCGCCACGCTCGGCGCCGCCAGCAGCGAGGAGCTCAGAAACCGCCAGCTCCGCGCCGGAATCGAAGACCTGCTCGACGTGTAGCGCGACCATCGCCCGCGAGGGATCTCTCCCTCGCGGAGCATCGCAACGGCGGTGCACTAACCTCGATGTGACAAAAACGCGGGCGGTCGCGGGGCGCTGAAAGCACTGGGAAGGCCTTTCATTGTGGTAGAGCGAGTGTTGCGAGCAATCGACATCCGCCACAAACGAAAGGCCATTCCCAATGCGACGAAGCAGAGCGGATTTGCGGCAGCGGGTCAACGGGAATCTCGCGTTTCGATTCGTGCACGACGGGCTGACCTCACACGCAGGCCTGGAGTTTTTGCGGCGGTATCTGCACGGGCGCGGCCTGGTGACGCTGCTGCGGCAACACGTCGCGCCGTTGCCGCGCACGGATTTTGGCGCGGCGCGGATGGTGCTCGTGATCCTCACGCTGCTGATCAGCGGCGGGCGGCGTCTACGCCAGCTGCGCTATCTCGAAGGCGACCCCCTGGTGCTGCGTCTGTGTGGGCTTACGACCTTGCCGACGGCGCGCACCGTTGGACGGTGGCTGCGGGCGTTTCGGGTACGGCATTTGTCGCACCTGCACGCACTCAACGCCGTCGTCGTCGCGCGGGCGATTCGCGCCACGGGCACGCGGCGGCTCACGATCGACGTCGACGGCTCGGTCGTGTCGACGGGCCAGCGGGTGCAGTGGGCGCAGCGCGGCTTCAATCCGCATCACCGGAAAGTGCCGAGCTACTATCCGATCACGGCGTACGAGGCCCAGAGCGGGCAGGTGCTGCGCGTGCAGAATCGACCGGGCAACGTGCACGACGGGAAGGCGGCGGGCCGCTTTCTGCGCGAGCTGCTGGCGCAGCTCACCGCGACGCTCGGCGCGGGCTACGGACGGGAAGTCCGCATGGATGGCGCCTTTTGCCGCCGTGATGTGATCACGCTGCTCGAGCGAGCGGGCGCGGAGTACGCGATCAAGATGCCCTTCTATCCGTGGCTCGGGCTCAAGGCGTGCGTGCAGCAGACGCGGGGCTGGACGCGCGTCACGGCCACGGTGAGCTGCGCCGAGCACTGGCTCGACGTGCGGCCATGGGACCGGCGCCTGCGCGTCGTCGTGTATCGCACGCGCGTGCAGCACGTGACCGCGAAGAACTTCCAGCTCGATCTCTTCGATCCCGACGACGGGCACTACGAATACAGCGCCGTCACCACGAACAAGACGCTCGGCGGCGCCGCGCTGTGGGCCTTCATGTGTGGCCGGGGCACGCACGAGCAAGTGTACGGCGAGCTCAAGCAGGGCTTCGCCTTCGGCTGCGTCCCGACGATGCGCTACGCCGCAAACAGCGCCTGGCAGATCCTGAGCGTGCTCGCCTTCAACCTCGTGCGTGGCTTCCAACTCGCCACGACCGCCCCACGCCGCCCGGCGACGCGCAAACGGCGGACGCTCTTCCGTTTCGAGACGATCCACACGCTGCGCTACCTCTGCTTCGGGCGCGCCGGTGTCCTGCTCTATCCCGACGGCTACGCCACCCTCGACGTCGGGCCCGCGCCCGCCGTCGCCGACCGCTTCAAGCGCCTCGACCGGCTCCTAAAAGCGGCGTAGTTTTTGTCACATTGAGGCTAACTCTCGACGAACGCGCGTTCGATCACGTAGTGCCCGGCTTCGTGGCTGCTGCCTTCGGCGAAGCCCCGGGCCTCGAGGATCGCGACGGTGTCTCGCAGCATCGGCGCGCTGCCGCAGATCATGATGCGGTCGTGGGCGGGATCGAGCGGCGGCATCCCGACCTCGGCGGCCAGCGTGCCGTTCTCGAGCAGGTGCGTGATGCGGCTCCGGTTCGGGAATGCCTCGCGGGTGACCGTCGGATAGTACCGCAGCTTCGCGCGCACCAGGTCGCCGATCAGCTCGTTCTCCGGCAGCTCGCGTCGGATGTAGTCCGAGTAGCCGAGCTCCGACACCGTCCGCACCCCGTGCACGACGATCACGTGCTCGAAGGCGTCGTAGATCTCGGGATCACGGATGAGGCTCATGAACGGTGCGAGCCCCGTACCCGTCCCGAGGAGATAGAGCCGCTTCCCGGGCAGGAGGTTGCTCGACACGAGCGTCCCCGTCGGCTTCCGGCTGACGAACACCGGGTCGCCGGGGCGGATGTGCGACAAGCGTGAGGTCAGCGGCCCGTCGGGCACCTTGATGCTGTAGAACTCGAGGTGATCCTCGTATGGGGCGCTCGCGACGCTATAGGCCCGCAGCAGCGGCCGGCCCTCGACCTCCAGCCCCATCATCACGAAGTGGCCGCTCCGGAAGCGCAGGCCGGGGTTCCGGGTGGTCTTGAAGCTGAACAGCCGCTCGTTCCAGTGGTGCACGCTCAGGACCCGCTCTTCACTCAAGTTGCTCATCGCTGCGCCTCCGCGTCGTTCGAGATGGACGCACCGTACCGGCGTTGCCCATATCGGCAAAACGGGATATTCAGATATGTGTCTGCGGTATTACCGAATATGAGATACACCCTCCGTCAGCTCGAGGTGTTCCTGGCCGTCGCCCGCACCGGCAGCGTCAGCCGTGCCGGCGACGAGCTCGCGATGTCGCAATCCGCGGTCAGCGGCGCCCTCGCCGACCTGGAACGTCAGTTCGACGTCCGCCTCTTCGACCGCCTCGGCAAACGTCTGCGGCTGAGCGATCTCGGGCGCGCGCTCCGCTCGCGCGCCGAGGCCGTGTGGGACGAGGCGCACGAGCTCGAGACCGCCCTCGCCGGCCACGACGACACCTCGCGCCTGCGCGTCGGCGCCACCCTCACGATCGGGAACTACGTCGCCGTCCCCTTGATGGCGCGCTACATGCGGGAGAAACCCGGGGCGCTCGTCCGCCTCGACATCGCCAACACCGAGGAGATCGCCCGGCGCGTCGCCAACTTCGAGCTCGACGTCGGCTTGATCGAGGGCGAGCTCTCGCACCCCCATCTCACCGTCACCCCGTTCCGTGACGACGAGCTCGTGGTCTTCGCCGCCCCCTCACATCCGCTCGCGAAGAAGCGGACGCTGAGCGATGCCGACTTGCGGGACGCACAATGGATCGTGCGCGAGCACGGCTCCGGCACGCGTCAGGCCTTCGACCGCGCCATGACCGGCATCCTCCCCGATCTCCACATCGCGCTCGAGCTCCCCCACACCGAGGTCATCAAGCGAGCGGTCGAAGCGGGACTCGGGCTCGGCTGCGTCTCGCGGCTCGCCCTCGTCGACGCGTTCAAGGCGGGCACGCTGAAGCCGCGACCCGTTCCCCACCGCGACTTCCGCCGCCAGTTCTACACCGTCGTGCACCGCCAGAAGCACGTCGGGGCCGACCTGCGTCGCTGGCTCGCGCTGCTCTGAGCGGAGCTACCGGCGCCCCTGCCGCGGGAGCCCACGTCGACAGATCGCGAGCAGCTCGTGCGGCTCGGCGATCTCGAACGGCGCGCCGGACCCCTGCACCACCGCGCCGTTGAAACCCCAGAACACGGCGCAGCTCGCGACGCCGGCGTTCTGCGCGGTCACGACGTCGATCGACGAATCGCCGACCATGAGCGTCGCCGCCGCCGGCACGTCGACCGCGGCGATCAGTTGCCGGAGACCGGTCGGATCGGGTTTTCGGACGGGGAGCGTGTCGCCACCGATCAGCCGTGGGCAGAGCCCTTCGAGGTCGAGCCCACGCAGGATCTTGGCGCTCATGTCCTCCAGCTTGTTGGTGAGCACCGAAAAGACGGCACCCTCGGCCGCGAGCGTGTCGAGCGTGGCGCGCAGACCGGGATACACCGCCGCGTGGTCGAGCAGGTGCTCCCGATACCAGGGCATGAAGATGTCGACGCCGGCTTCGAGCAGGGGCCCCTGCTCCGCCCCGAGGGCGCGCTCCAACAAGACGCGCACCCCGTCGCCGACGTACCCGAGTAGCGTCCGGGGATCCTGCGGCGGAAGCTGCAGAGCGGCGAGCGTGGCGTTCGCCGCCGCCGCGATGTCGTCCTTGGTGTCGACGAGCGTACCGTCGAGATCGAGGACGACATGCCGAAAGGCGAGCGCCATGTTCAGCGCGCCGCCGACCACCGGCCGGTCAGGCCGAGAACGACGAGCCGCAGCCGCAGGTGCGAGTGGCCTTGGGGTTCTCGAACTTGAAGCCCGCGCCATGCAGACCGGTCACGTAATCGATGATGGTGCCGTCGAGGTACTCATGCGAGGCGGGGTCGATCACCACCCGGACGTCCTCGAAGGTGTAGACGGAATCGTCGCTCTTCGGCTCTTCGAAGCCCATCGTGTACGAGAAACCGGAGCAACCGCCCCCGACCACGCCCAACCGCAACGCCTTCTCGGGACCCGCGCCCTCTTTCTTCATCGCCAAACGGACTTTGGTGACGGCTGCGGCCGTGAGAACGATGGGCTCGAAGGTGACGGCGGCGGCTTGCGGCTCGGTCATGGTGGCGTGTTCTTCCATCCGACGAAGGTAAACGCCGCGGGAGCGAGAGTCAATTCGTCACCGCGCCCGGTGCAGGCTGGGAAAAGCCACGTGGGGCGAAGGTGCCGGAGCACCCTCGCCCGCACACCACTTCCGTCAGGCGCGGAGCGCCTGCCCCCCCGCCATCGCTACGAGATCGCCGAGCACGCTCGGGTCCGGCTGCATCGGGATCGGACCAAGCCGTTCCACGTCCTCCCCCACGCCGAGACTGGCCGCCCGGGTTTCGCGCTTGCGCTTCAGCTTCTCGAGCAACGTCGTCCGATTCAGCTGCAGCAGACGCGCGGCTTCCTTCTTGTTGCCGCGGCTGATGTCGAGCGCCCGCGCAATGATGCGATCCTCGATCGATTCCATCTCGCGGTAGAAGTCGATCCCGCGGCCGTCGAAATCCCACGGCGGGGCCGACCACCCGTTCGCGCCATCACCCGCCATACGGCCGTGCAGCTTCGGCGGCAGATTCTCGGGACGGATCACGCAGTCCGCCGGTCCCAGCACGACGAGCTGTTCGAGCAGGTTCTTCAGCTCGCGCACGTTGCCCGGCCATTGGTACGCCGTCAGCACTTCCATGGCCTCGGGCGCGATCTCGAAACGCGGCAGCCCTTTGCTCACGTGCAGCTGATTCAGAAAGAACTCGATCAGGAGCGGAATGTCCTCGCGACGCGCGCGCAGCGGCGGGATCTCGATGGGCACGACGCGCAGCCGATAGTAGAGGTCCTCGCGGAACTGGCGATCAGCGACGGCCTCTTCGAGATTGCGATTGGTCGCGGCGACGATCCGCACGTCGACCTGCTGCGTGCTCACGCTTCCGACCGGCTCGAACATGCCGTTCTCGAGCACGCGCAGGAGCTTCACCTGCAGCTTGGTGCTCATGTCGCCGACCTCGTCGAGGAAGATCGTGCCGCCGTCGGCGAGCTTGAAGCGTCCGGTCCGTGCCGCCACCGCGCCCGTGAAGGCGCCGCGCTCGTGGCCGAACATCTCGCTCTCGAGCAGCTCTTCGGGAATGGCACCGCAATGGACGGGCACGAGACGCTGGGCGTGGCGGCGGCTCTGCGAATGGATGGCCTGGGCGACGAGCTCTTTGCCCGTACCGCTCTCGCCGGTGATCAACACGGTCACACCGGTCGGCGCGACCCGACGGATGACGTCGAAGATCGCCTGCATTCTCGGATGCCGCCCGATGATGCCCGCAAACCCCGTCGTCTCCGCGCTCACCGCCGTGTCATCCTCCGCCACCACCAGCCCAACCGTTTCCCGTGCGTCCATGTGCCCTCCCAGGCTCAGAGTCGTTTGCGCCGTTCAGCGCGTCAGACCGTTGAGCAAAGCGGGTGCCAGAAACTTGAACCGGCTCCAAAAACTGCAGGAAACACGGTGAGCAGTAGGATTCTGCAGCGGAAAAGAGACGGAAGCCTGACACGCGGCGACCGCCGTACCCAAGCCTCGACGGCCCTGAAGCGTACAGGTTTGTCGCGCAGCGTTCAGTTTTCGTCGGTCGGAGGGGTAGCGGGTCAGCTTTCCACCGCCGCGGCGGGGCGCGGTGCGCAGACGCGGTACGAAGGATCACAGCGACCATCCTCCAACACCATCTGGATCGACCGGCGGGTGCGAACATCCACCACGACGGGAGCCATCAAGTTGACCGTCATTGCGAACGGGTCCGTCGGAATGGTGACGATCACGAAGAGCCCAACGTCCGCCGGATCGGTCCCGAGCGTCCGCGCCGCGAGCTCGAGCGGCGCCACGTAGTCGGGCACCATGCGCGCCGGCTCGACCACGGCGAACGCGACCTCGGGCTGCTCCAGACAGAGCATCCACTTGAAGGGGGACCCCGGCCGGTGATCGAGGATCACGAACTGGCGCGCCTTCGGGAAGCCGATCAGCCCCTGGGCGAAGTGCAGAACCCGATCGGCCGGCACCTCGAAGTCCCCGAACCGGCGAGAACGGATGTGGACGACGTCCTCGTCGCGTCGACGCACGGGCGCCATCCTCTCTTCAGCTGCGCTTGCCATCAGCATACGCCTCCCACACGGCCGCCGCGTCGGCGAGCCGGGATTGATCCGGCAGCTGCGCGTCCTGGTTCTGTCCTTCGATGGCGAGGAAGATCTCCTCGCGAAAGATCCGTATTGCCGAGGGCGCGGCGAGGCCGAGTCGCACCTGACCGCCACGCACCTCGAGCACTTGCAACGTCACCTCGTCGCCGATCCGAATTCGTTCGCCGACTTTCCGTGTCAGTACCAGCATGGCGCCCTCCTTGGCCCATCGCCCTCACCGCTTCGTCCTAGAGGCGGAGGTAATCGAGAATCGAGGTCTGCATCAGCGACGTGCCCGCCGTGAGCGTCGCCTCGAGCGCGTTCCGCACCTGCGCCAACTGCGTGATCGTCTCCGTCAGGTCGGCGTCCTCGACGTCCCCGAGCAACGTCTTCGCGGTGAGCACGGCGTTGCCGATCTCCTGATCGCGGGTCTGGAGCCGGGCGAGCCGTCCGCCGACACTGGCACGCTCCTGGCGAATGTCCTCGGCCGCGTTCTCGAGCGCCGTCAGACTGGCCGTCGGCTCGTTGCCGGCTTCGAGCGTCTGCCGGAGATCGTCGAGCGCTTGCAGCGACGAGTTGAAGACGTCGCCACCGCTCGTCGTGATGCGCACGGCCTCGTCGCGCGCCGTGCGGACCGAGAACGGCGTCGTCGTCCCCGTGTAGGACGTCACGGGCGAGAACCCGGGCGTGTCGAACCCCGTGAACGGCGGCCCCACCGTCGCCAGGCCGCCAAAGACGTAACGCCCGCCGACCGTCGTGTTCGCGAGCGCCAGCAGGCCGCGCTCGAGCTCGGTGACTTCCTCGGCGGCCGTCTGGCGCGCCTCGGGCGTCGCCAATCCGCCACTCAGCCCGGCCGCGATCTCGCGGGCGCGGATGAGAATGTCGTGGCTTTCGTTCAGCACGCCGTCCTGGGCGCCGAGCGTCGAGCGGCCGATCGTCACGCTGTCGCGATAGGCCTGCAGCTCTTTCGCCTCGCCGCGGAGCCGCGTCGAGCGTGCCGCGCCGACGGGATCGTCGCTCGCCTCGCGCAAACGCTTCTGCGAGCTGAGGGCGTTCTGCGCGTCGGCCTGTTGGCGCCGCAGCCGGCTGACGGCCGTCGTGAAATCGTTGACCAGCGTCCGTTCGGTGATGCGGCTCACCATCAGCGCACCAACCCGATCAGGTCGTCGAGGAGCACGTTGCTCACGTTGATGATCTGCGACGCCGCTTGAAACGCGCGCTGGTAGCGAATGAGATTGGTGAACTCTTCGTCGAGGCTGACGCCGGACACCGATTCGCGCTGGGCCGCCAGCGCCTCCGAAACGTTCTCCTGGATCGTCGCGTTGTCGTCGGCACTGCGGGCCTCTTGACCGATGCGGGCGTGCAACGTGCCGAAGTACTCGCTCAGCTTGGCGCCCCCGAGCGCCGGAAAGGTCTGCTGCGCGACGCCCGCGAGTGCGAGCGCGTTGGTGTTGTCGCTGAGAATGGCGCCTTGCGCGGCGGCGATGCCACGCGGACTGGTGAGGCTGACTTGGAAGTCGGCGGCGCCCGTGCCCGAGAAGAACGCCGTGCCGACGTTGCCATCGAGGTCGCGACCCGCGGCGTCGGTTTGCACCAGATTCACCGCGTCGCGCAGATTCGCCGCGAGCAGATCGAGCGCGGCCGAGTCCGCCGGGAGCGTCGTGTCCCGCAGCCCGAGCAGTGTACCCACGCTCCCCCCGATGTCGCCGGAGAGACTGATGACGCTGCCGTCGCGCGCGGTGATGCCGATCTTCGAGAGTGGATTGCCATCGAGCCCGACGCGGGTCGGATCGAGCTCGGTCGTGAGCGTCGCGGCGTCGGTGCCGATCAACAGCCCCTGGCCGGAAGCCGCGAACACGTTGACGCCGGCGTCGACTTCGACCACCTGGATCGACAGGTGCGACGCGAGCGCACCGAGCGCGACTTGCCGTTGGTCGCGCAGATCGTTGGTTTCCCGACCGCCGCGCTCGGCGGCGATGATCTCCCGATTCAGGCTCGCGAGGTTCTGGAGAATGCCGTTGGCCTCGAAGGCCGATTGGCCGAGGCGCTGGTCGGCTTCGCGCTGCAACGTCGCGATCCCGCCCGCGGAGCTCCGGATCTGTCCCGCCAAGGCGTTGCCGGCCTCGAGCAGCTCGTTCCGGACCGCGAGGTCCTGGGGGCTGTCGGCGAGCGCGTTGGCCGACGCGAAGAACTCGGCGAGCGCGTTGCCGATGCCGAGATCGCCGACGGGAAAGAGCGCTTGCAGCCGGTCGAGCAGCTGGCGACCGGTCGTCGCCCCGCCGAGCGACGACTGGCTCGTCAGCTGGCGCGCGTCGAGAAACCCATCGACCGAGCGCGCCACCGACCGCAGCTCGACGCCGGTCCCGAACCCACGGTCGTCCGGACGCGACGCGTGCAGCAGCGGCGTCTGCCGACTGTAGCCCGGCGTGTTGACGTTCGAGATGTTGTGACCCGTGACGCCGATCGCGCGTTCCGCCGCGAGCAACGCCTGCCGACCGATGGCCAAAGGGGCGAAGAGTGCCATCGCTAGGCGCTCCAGCGTCCGCCGACCGACGAGAGACCGGCGCCCGTGAGGGCGGCGCGGCCGTCGTAGCGGCTGTCGGGACGTTCGCGTTGCATCACCGAGAGGAGATCCGTCACCTGCGCCAGCGCCGCGCGCACGACGCCCTCGTTCACCCGCTGCGCGCGTCGGACCGCCGTCGCCTCGCGCGCCACTTCGCGCATCGTGGCCACGAGCTCCGCGTCCTGCCCGGCGACGACCGGGCCGACGATCTTCTGCAGCTCCCGCCGCCGCCCCGCCGCGCGTTGCCACTCGGCCTGCAGGATTTCGCGCTCCCGGAGACACGCGAGGAGTGCCGCATGGTCGTACGCCGCCGCCGCCGAGCGCTCGGCGTCGAGCAACGGCAACAGACGGCCGCAGCACTCGCGCTCGATGGCGAGGACCGCGGACAGCTCGGACGTGGGACGGTCAGTCTGCATTTAGGCCAGGAGGTCCGCCGCGAGGTCGCTCAGGAGATGGTGCGCGACCGCGCGCGGATCGGGTGCGTAGGTTTGATTGGTGACCGCGGCTTGCAAGGCTTCGAGGCGCGCGTTCGTCGTGGCGCTGGCGCTCGGGTCGCCGACTTCGGTCTTCAGGCGCTGGCGCAACCGCGCCGCCTCCGAAAGCTGGACGCGATCCGTGACGCGGCCGCCGCTCGTCGCCGAGGGCTCCGGCGCGTCGGCGACCGACGGGCTCTCGCCGAGTCCGGGAATCGTGGTCGAAGGTCGTCGTGTGATTCTCATGTCGTCTCCCGAGCCCACGAGTACCGGGCTCGGTCAGGATATCGTCCACGGGTCGGAGGGACTTGAATCGGTCGCCGACCACGAGCGCGCATGCTCAGAGGCCTCCCGTGCCGGCCTGCGCGACCGGGCCAACCGGCTGACCGTGCTCGAGAAGTCGCGCGGGATCGATGGCTTGACCGTCGCGGGCCGCGGCGAAATGCAGATGCGGACCGCTCGAGCGCCCCGACGACCCGACCGTCGCGACGACGTCGCCCGCGCCAACATGTTGACCCGCCCGGACGAGCGTCCTCTCCGCGTGCGCATAGCTCGTGACCAGTCCATCCGCATGGCGGACCTCGACCGTGCGTCCGGAGCCACCACGGCGCCAGCCGCTGAACACCACCTCGCCGTCCGCCACGGCGCGAATCTCGCTGCCGCGCGGGGCCGCCACGTCCACCCCCGCATGGAAGCGCGGCTCGCCCGAGAAGGGATCGCTGCGCATACCGAACGGCGACGTGATCTCGCCCTCGACGGGCAGGACCGACACCGACGACCCGACCGGCGGCGCCACGCTCTCCGCCCGCGCGCTGGCCACGGCGCTCCGACCGACCGACGGTACCGTGCTGGCCGCCGCGGCGGCCGACGTGCCCGTCGATGCACCCGTCGCGGTCACGGCCTGGCTCGCCCGGCTCGCGCCGCGCGCAGCCGGCTGCAGGCCCTGTTGGCGCTCGATCTGGCCGACGATCTGCTCGGCGATGCCGAGCCCCCCGCGGGCCGCCAGGCTCCGCGCCACCTCCTGGTCGAACGCGCCGTCGAGCATCTTCCGATTGGCCGACTGCTCGAGCAGGCCGGACTCGGGCACGGTCTTCCGCATCGCGCTGATCACTTGCGCCAGCAGGACCGCCTCGAACTCCTTGGCGACCTCTTTCGGACCCTTGCCCGACAGCCGCCGACGGGTTTCGTCGCCGGTCGGCGTCTGCGACACGTACACGGACGCGGCCGAAATCGGATCACTCATGACACCCTCCTGGAGGACGCATCACATGATCTCGAGATCGGCATCCAAGGCGCCCGCGGTCTTGATCGCTTGCAGCACCGCGATCAGGTCTTGCGGCGTGATGCCGAGGGAATTCAGGCCACCGACGAGGTCGCGCAGGCTGACGCCGCCTTTGAAGAGGCTCAAGCGCTGGGCCTCGCCTTCCTGCACCTGCACCGTGCTGTCGGGCACGACGACCGTCTCGCCCTGCGAGAACGGTGCGGGCTGTGACACGCCGAGGTCGATCTTCACCGTGACTTGCAGGCTGCCGTGCGCGATCGCGACCGGCGCGATCTTGACGTCCTCGCCCATGACGACGGTGCCGGTACGCTCGTTCACGATCACGCGGGCGCGGCGATCCGGCGTGACGTCGAGCGTCTCGATGCCGGCCAGCAGCGCCACGATCTGCTCGTGACTCGACTGCGGCTCGAGCCGCACCTCGACCGTCGCCGGATCGAGCGCGCTCGCGGCCGCATTGCCGAGAAAGTCGTTCACCACGCGCGCCATGCGCATCGCGGTCGTGAAGTCGCCTTCGTGGAGGCTGAGACGCACGGTGCCTTCGGAGCCCAGATCGACCGGCACCTCACGCTCGACGAGCGCGCCACCGGTCACGACCCCCACCGTCGGGTGGCCGCTGGTCGCCGACGCGCCGGGTGCGGACGCCGAAAAGCCGCCGCCGAGCGACACCCCGCCCTGCGCCACCGCGTACACCTGCTGATCGCCGCCGAAGAGCGGCGTCATGACGAGCGTACCGCCGCGCAGCGACTTGGCATCGCCGATCGACGACAGCTGCACGTCGACCCGATTGCCCGAGCGCGAGAACGGCGGCAGCGTCGCCGTCACGACGACGGCGGCCGCGTTCTTCACGCGCACCTGGCGCGGGTCGATCGAGATCTGTACGCCGCGCCGGCGCAGCATGCTGAGGATGCTCTGCACGGTGAAGACCGATTGCTGGCCGTCACCCGTGCCGTCGAGACCGACGACGACGCCGTAGCCCGTCAGCTGGTTGCCGCGCACGCCTTCGACGTTGGCGATGTCCTTGATGCGCGCGGCCGACGCCGGCCCGGGCCTGAGGACCCCGACGAGCGCCACCGCCAGCGCGAGCAGTATGACGAGTGTCTTCATCAGAAGGGCCAGAAGACGTCGAGGAGCCAGTAGCCGAAGCCCGGACCCTGTTTGATGCCGACGGTACCGACGCCGTAGTAGTCGAGCCGCGCCCCCGCGATTCGCGTCGACAGCACCTGATTCTGCGCGTCGACGTCCTCGGGCCGCACCCAACCTTTCACGGACAGATGTTGGTCCTCTTTGTTGACCGAGATGACTTTGTCGCCTTCGACCCAGAGATTGCCGTTCGACGCGACCAGCGTGACGGTCGCGGTCATCCGAGCGGTGAGCCTGCCCTTGCGGCTGGTCGTACCCTCGCCGTCCCACGTGCGCGACGCCGCAGCTTTCACGAGTGCGGCAGGATTGATGGTGCCCTTGTTGTTGGCGGCAAGCGCCTGCGGCAAACCGAAGAACTCTTCGAGGCTGCCCGACACTTCGGTCTCGGTGGAGGTCGAGGTGTCGGCCTCCTTCAAGCCGGACGAATCTTCGGCAATGACGATCGTCAGCAGGTCGCCGGGAAACCGCGCCCGCGTGTCGGCGAAGAGATAGTTGGCGCTGACGTCGTCGCGCCAGAGCGAGCCCGTCGCCTTCGCGCGCGGCGACACCGGCGGCGGTGGCGGCACGCGCAGCTCTTCGACCGGCTTGTCCTTCTTCAAGTACATCTGCAGGCACCCGCTCGTGAGCGAGGCCAGGACGACGAGCGCGGCAACGGCAGCGTGGGCGGGCCGCGGCGCGCGGCGCGCGCGGCGCTCCCTACCGGGCGCCGGACGCTCAACGCTGGACGAGCACGACACCATGGTCGATCACCCTTCCTGCGACGGTCTGCTTCGACGCGCGGTTCATCACTTTGATCCCGCTCCCGACGGCCCCCGGCTCGAGGGCCTCGCCGGACGCGGTGATCCGCATGATCGGCGTCTCGACGATCATCGTGACGAGATCGCCCTTCCTGACGATGATCGGCGCGGCGAGCGCCGTGCGCGGCAACGGCGCCGCGGCGGCGAGCGCCACCTTGGTTTCCATACCGATCGCCTGCGCCGTTGTCGTGAGCGCGTTCTCGGGCACGTCCTTCTGATTGCGTTGCTCCACCTGCACGTCGTCGGGGCCGACCACGGCACCGCGCGGCATCGATTGCTTCGTCACGACCACGGGTCCGTGGGCGTCGGTCTTCGCCGTCACCGGCACCGTCGCCAGCACGTCGCCTTCGTGCACCAGCTGCACCTCGAATCGCCGCCGGCCCGGACGGCCGTTCGACGTCGTCGACACGCGCGCCTCGTAGGGGCCAGTCGGAATGCGCACCGGGCCCGCCACTTCGAGGTCGCGGATCGTCTCGCCCGGCGGGAGCGCATCGCTCGCGACGTTCAGGACCGCATTGCGAATCTCTTCGACGCTCACCTCTTGCGCGCTGCGCTCGACCCGCACCGTCGCCGGGATCACGTAGCGCGTGGCGCTCGCGTCCATGCCCGCCTCCTGCAGACGACGGAGGATCACCGCACCTTCGAGCCGGCGGGGGGCGTTGGCCTCCGGCGCCGGACCCAGGTCCACGTCGGCGAGCGCCGCCGCGTTGCCTTCGAGCAGCGCCAGGTCCCCGAGCTTGATGCTCGGACCCGCGACGACCGCGGAGCGTTGCACCGTGACGCGACCCGTATCGGTCCCGCGCACCATCCCGGCCGCGCCAGCCATACCGGCATAGACGGCAAGCACGCCCATCCCGAGCAACAGCGCGCCGAGCACCACCGCCATCCGCGGCATCACGGCTCCGATCCGCGTCATGATCATCGTCCGATCGACGCCGCCGTCCGCAGCATTTCGTCCGCGGCCGAGATGGCGCGCGAATTGATCTCGTACGCTCGTTGGCCGGAGATCATCGCCACGAGCTCCTCGACGACGCTCACGTTGGACCCTTCGAGAAAGCCCTGCGTCAGCTGGCCGAGACCGTCCTGGCCGGGCGTGCCGAGCTGCGGCGGACCCGAGCTGTCGGTCTCCTTGAAGATGTTGGCGCCCTCGGCGCGGAGGCCGGACGGGTTCGCGAAGCGCGCCGTCTGGATCTGACCGACCTGGCTCGGCGCCGATTGGCCGGAGAGCGTCACGCTGACGGTGCCGTCGTCGCCGATCGCGATCGACTCGGCGCCGTCGGGAATGTTGATCTGCGGCGAGAGCGGATCGCCCGACGACGTCACGACGGATCCCGTCGAGTCGAGCTTGAAGGCGCCCGCGCGCGTGAAGGCGGTCGAGCCGTCCGGCAGCGTCACCTGGAAGTACCCGTCGCCGCCGATCGCGATGTCGAGCGGGTTGGTCGTCTGATTGAAGTCGCCCTGCAGATTGATGCGTTGGACGGCGGCGGGCCGCACGCCGAGACCGACCTGAATACCGGTCGAGGTCTGCGTCGTGCTGGTCGCCGGACCGCCCGGCTCACGCGTGGTCTGGTACAGGAGATCCTGGAAGTCGGCCCGGCTCTTCTTGAAGCCGCTCGTACTGACGTTCGCCAGGTTGTTGGCGATGACGTCGATGTTGAGCTGCTGGGCCTCGAGGCCGGTTGCCGCCGTATACAGTGCTCGAATCATGGTGGGTGCCTTCCTGTTCTCGTGCTGCGCTTACACGCGGCCGACGTCGTTGATGGCCTTCGACGTTATCTGGTCGAGCCGCTCGGCGGCCCGCATGTAGGTTTCGAAGCCCCGGACGGTCTCGATCAGCTGCACGAGGCCTTCCACGGGGGAGATGTTCGCGGCCTCGATCGCGCCCTGGATGACCTTGACGCTGCTGGGCGGCACGTCGGTCGGCGGCGCATCGGCCGCCGGCGCGAAACGGGTGCCGCTCTCGCGGACGAGCTGCGATGGATCGTCGACGCGCACGACCCGCAGCTGGCCGACCCGTTGCTCGTCGGCGCGGACGCTGCCGTCACTGCCGATCACGATCGGGCCGCGCGGGATGTTGATGTCGCCGCTCGTGCCCTGAATGCGGCTGCCGTCGGCGGCGGCCAGATAGCCGGCGCTGTCGATGGTGAAGCTTCCGCTCCGGGTCAGGCGTTCGCCTTGGTCAGTCTTGACGACGAAGAACCCCTCGCCGGTGAGCGCGACGTCGAGTGGGTTGCCGGTCTGCGAGACAGGTCCCTGACTGAAATCCGTCAGGACGTGCTCGCGGGTGACCGGAGTTTTGACAGCGGTCGGCGGTGGCGCGATGTCGCCAGCGCGCTCAGCGCGCTGCAGAACCCGCTCGGCTTTGAAGCCGGCCGTGTTGGCATTGGCGAGATTGTTGGCGAGCGCGTCGAGACGCGTCTGTGCCGCCAAGCTTCCCGACATCGCCGAAAAAATTCCCGCGTCCATTCATTCGCCTCGCTGCGTCAGATTCAGCAACGCCCATGCCACGCGCCGTTCCTCGCTGGGGCCAGGGCAGGCCTTGCCGGCCGGCAGATTCTGCCGGCTCGTTCTTGCCGGGTGGCCAGAAGGCCTAGGCATGCGCCCGCATCTCCGGAGTCGCGGCCCGCCGGCGCGCGACGCGCGCGGCCTTCAAGCCGATCACCAGTCGGACCTCCGCCGCCGCGACGCCGAGCAGACGCGCGATCTCGTCGGCCGGGGCCCCCTCGTCGGCGAGCGCCTCAATGCGCGCGGCCGTCGCCACGGGATCGAGCCTGACCGCGGCGGGCGCCTCGTCGCGGGTTTCGACCTTCGTCCGGCGCGCCGGCGGCGGCGCCGTCTCGGTGACGGCCTGCGCCTCCGTGAGCAACGTCCGCAAGCGCTCCTCGCGCCCGGCGAGCTTGCCGTCGAGCTCGCGGGCGAGCCCCTCGCTCTGCGCCACCAACGCCCGCAGATCGTCGAAGATCGTCTGCAGGCGGGCTTCGCGCTCGTCCCAGCCCGCGCCGGGATCGCGGCCGAGCCGCCACAGCACCGCGCCGAGCAGGAGCACCGCCGCCACGTCGAGCGCCGGGCCCACCCACGTCATCATGGTCGTCATCGTCATCGTCATGCCTCCTGCTGCTGGGGATCGCCGAAGTGCTCGTGCAAGAGTCCGCGCAGACGCAGCAACGCTTGCGCGTGCAGCTGCGAGACCCGCGACTCGGTGAGCCCGAGCACGGCACCGGCTTCCTTCATCGTGATGCCTTCGTGGTAGTAGAGCGCGATCACCGTCCGCTCTTTCTCCGGCAGATCCGCGATCGCCTCCCCCACGAGATCGGCGCGTTCGCGCGACAAGAGTGCCTGCATCGGGTCGGTGCCGTCGCCGTGGAGCAGCTTCTCGACCTGCCAACGATCCGGGCCCGATTCGACGCCGAGATCGTCGAGGCTGAACAGCGACATCTGCCCGACCTCGGACAGGAGCGCGTGCAGCTGGGGCAGCGTCAGATCGAGCGCCTCCGCGACCTCCTCCTCGGTCCCCGGCCGGCCGAGGCTGCCTTCGAGCTTGCGGTAGGTCTTCTCGAGCACGCTCGCCTTCTGGCGCACGCTCCGCGACACCCAGTCCATCCCGCGCAAACGGTCGAGGATCGCGCCCCGGATGCGGAACTGCGCATAGGTCGCGAACGCCGCCTGCTTCGACGGATCGAATTTCTTCATGGCGTCGAGCAGCCCCTCGATGCCCCAGCTCACCATCTCGTCGAGCTCGACTTGCGGCGGCTTCCGCGCGGCGAGCCGCTGCACCAGCCACCGCACGAGCGGCAGATAGGCCCGCACGGCCTCGTCGGGCAGCGTCGGCCCGGGGGTGCCGAGCGGCGGCTGCAGGCGCGGGCGCGGCCCCGACCGTGGCGTCTGTGACGCGGTCGTCATGGCTGCCGCGAGGCTCCCGCCGCCGCATCACCGGCGAGCAAGCGCCGGAAGAAGAACTGCAGGCCACCCTTCACCCGCGCGTGCGCCGGCGTGCGGCACAGCCGCTCGGCGAGGCCGTCGATGGCCCGCGTCGCGGCCGTCTGCGGCGCCATGTCGATCACCGCCTGCTGACGGCGCACCGCTTCGGGCACCTCGCTGTCCCAGGGCACGAAGCCCGCCCAGCGGAGATTCACCTGCAGGAAGCGCTCGGCCACGCGGGTCAGCTGCGTGAACGTCTTCCGGGCCTCGAGCTCGCTCCGCGCCATGTTCACCAGCACGGCGAAGCTGTGCTCGGCGTAGCGCGTCGAGAGCACCTTGATCAGCGCGTAGGCGTCCGTCAGCGACGTCGGCTCGGGCGTGACGACGACGAGCGTCTCCTGCGCGGCCGTCGCGAAGAAGAGCACGTTCGCCGAGATCCCGGCACCCGTGTCGATTAGGAGCACGTCGAAGTCGCCGTCGAGCGAATCGACCTGGTCGAGCAGCGTCAGGCGTTGGCCCTCGGTCAGCTGGGTCAGATCCTCGTACCCGCTCGACGCCGGCACGATGCGAATCCCCGCCGGCCCCTCGACCATCGCCTCCTGGATCGTGCACTCGCCGCGCAGCACCTGCCGAAGCGTCGCGTGCGGATTCAAGCCGAGCAGCGTGTCGAGGTTCGCGAGACCGAGGTCGGCGTCGATCACCACCACGCGCTTGCCGCGGCGCGCGAGCGCGATGGCGAGATTGGCGACCACGTTGGTCTTCCCGACGCCGCCCTTCCCGCTCGCGACCGCGATCACCTGCATGCCGGTGCCGTCGTCACTCGCGGCGATGCCGCGTTCCGTCGCGCCCGCGGGCGCCATTTCGACCACCGATTCCACCATCACCTCCTGCACGTCGTGCACGTTCATTCCTCCGATGCGCTTCACGCCTCGCGTCTCACGCGGCCGTGAGCCACGCCGCCACGGCGGCGCCGTCGGCCACGGCCAAATCATCCGGTACCCGCGTGCCCGTCCCGAGCCAGTCGAGCGGCACGCCGACGTCGGCGAGCCAGCCGCACGCGCCGCCGATGCCGCCGCCCTCGTCGGCTTTCGTCACAACGGCCGTCGCGGGTGCGAGGCCACCGAGCTGCGTCCACGCCGCGCGGAGCGCGCCGTCCGACGCGCCCGCCGATACGACCGCCGCCGTCGTCACCACCCGACCCGCCGGTGCAAAGAGCCGTGCCAGCGTCGCACCGCCGTTCGGATCGCCGGTCAGGCCCGCGGTATCGACGTACACCACGTCACAGCGCTCGAACCCGGCGAGGGCCCGCACGAGCTCCATGCCATCGTGCGCCGCGGTCATCGGCACGCCGAGCAGCCGCGCATACGTCCCGAGCTGCTCGCTCGCGCCGATGCGCTGCGTGTCCGCCATCACCAACCCGACCGACGCGCCGCGCGCGAGCGCGTGGGCCGCGCGCTTGGCGATGGTGGTCGTCTTGCCCGCACCCGTCGGGCCGACGAACGCGGTCACGTGCGGCTCCGCGGCGGCCGGCACGGCCACCAGCAGGTGCCGCTCGATGCTCGCCGCGAGTGCCGCCGCCGGCGGCAGCCCGGCGAGACGGTTCCGCGCGAAGCTGCGGGCGACGGCTTCCGCGAGCGCCGGCGTCATGCCGTTCAGGGCCATCCGCTCGGCCAGGCTCTGCGACTCCTCGTCGAGCCCGACCGTGCCCGCCCGTTCGACGCGCGGGGCAATCGCCCGATCGATGCGCGCCATCCGCGCCGTCAGCACGCCGAGCTCACGGGTGATCGTCGCGAGGTCGGCGCCCGGCACCGCGGCGGGCGCCACCGCATCGACCGCGGCATTGACGTGGTCGAGGTCGACCGCCGCCGTGATCTCGACCCCGCCTTCCGGCAGCGGCCGGGTCGCGAGGATCACCGCTTCGGGTCCGAGCGTGGCTTTGACGCTCGCCATCGCCACGCGCGCGGTCGCGCCGGTGAAGCGCCGGAGGCGCATCACACGGCCCCCGCCGCCGCAACGGTCGCGGTGGCCGTCGCCCGCGGCACTTGCAGCCGCGGCGTCTCGCCCCCGTCGTCGTCCAGGCTGACGACGCCGAGCGAGTGGATCTTCACGTTGGCCGGGATCTCACCGGGCGCCACGACCGAAAGGCTCGGCAGGAACCGTTCGGTCAGGCGGCGCAGGTGGCCGCGCACGGCCGTCGAGCAGAGCACGAGCGGCTGCTGACCCTGCACGGCGAACTGCTCCGTCCACGTCGCCAGCTTGCCGAGCAGACGTTGCGCCGTGCCGGGCTCGAGCGCCAGGTACGTCCCGTCCTCGCTGCGGTGCACGGACTCCGCGATGGTGCGTTCGAGCCGGGGGGACAACGTGACCAGCGGGAGCTGCCGATCCGGCCCGAGGAAGCGGTTCACGATCGTGCGCGACAGCGCCGCGCGGACGTGTTCGGTCAACTGATGCGCGTCCTTGGTCGTCGGCGCGTGGTCGGCCAGGGTCTCGATGATCGACAGGAAGTCGCGGATCCCGACGTGCTCGCGCAGCAGGTTCTGCAGCACCTTCTGCACCTGCCCGAGCGTCAGCTGCTGCGGCACGAGCTCCTCGACGACCTTGGGATTCGTCCGCGCGAGTGCTTCGAGCAGCCCCTGCACCTCTTGCCGCCCGAGCAGCTCGTGGGCGTGGCGGCGGATCACCTCCGTCAGGTGGGTGACGACGACCGTCGCCGCGTCGACCACCGTGTAGCCGGCGAGCTGGGCCTGCTCACGGTCGCTCGCCATGACCCAAATCGCGTCCAGCCCGAAGGCCGGCTCCTTGGTCGGAATGCCGCGAAAGCCCGGATCGGCGCCGCCGGGATTGATGGCGAGGTACTGGCCGATCCGGATCTCGGCGCGTTGCAGCTCGACGCCCTTCAGCAGAATCGCGTACTCGCCCGGCTTCAGCTGCAGATTGTCGCGAATGTGCACCGGCGGCACGACGAAGCCCATCTCCTCCGCCAGCTGCTTGCGGAGCGTTTTGATGCGCTCGATCAGCTCGCCGCGCTGGCCCGCGTCGACGAGGGGCACGAGCTCGTACCCGACCTCGAGCTCGAGCAGGTCGAGCGGCGCGGGTACGTCGGACTTCTCCTCCTTCGGCACGTCGGCGCGCGCGTCGAGCGCCGCCTGCGCGACCGTCTGCTCCTTGTGCTCGCGGGCGGCATAGGCGAGCCCGCCGAGCGCGCCCGCGAGCCCGACGAACGGTAGGAACGGCAGCCCAGGCACGAGCGACAGCGACCCGAGGATGCCCGACACCATCGTCAGGACCCGCGGGTTCAGCAACATCTGCGACGTGACCTCGCTGCCGAGATCGGTGCCCGACGCCGCGCGCGTCACGATGATGCCGGCCGCGGTCGAGATCAGGAGCGCCGGCAGCTGCGACACGAGACCGTCACCGATCGTCAGGATCGTGTAGATCTCGGCGGCGCTCTTGATGTCGAGCCCGCCCTGTACGACGCCAATGAAGAGGCCGCCGACGATGTTGATGCCGGCGATCATCAAGCCGGCGACCGCATCGCCGCGGACGAACTTGCTGGCACCGTCCATCGCGCCGTAGAAATCGGCCTCGGCCTCGATGGACTTGCGGCGCTCGCGCGCTTCGCGCTCGGTGATGCCGCCGGAGTTGAGCTCGGCGTCGACCGCGAGCTGCTTGCCGGGCATGGCGTCCAAGGTGAACCGGGCCGCGACCTCGGCGATACGACCGGCGCCCTTGGTGATGACGACGAAGTTGATGACGACCAGGATGAGGAAGATGACGAGGCCGACGACGTAGCTGCCGCCGACGACGAAACTGCCGAAGGCCTGGATGACGTGCCCCGCGGCCGCCGCGCCGTCGTGACCGTGCAAGAGGATGAGCCGGCTCGACGCGACGTTGAGCGAGAGCCGGAGCAAGGTCGTCACCAGCAGCACCGACGGGAAGGTCGAGAACTCGAGCGGCTTCAGCGTGTACATCGCGACCAGGAGGATGATCAGCGACACCGCGATGTTGATGGTGAGCAGCAGATCGAGCAGCACCGTCGGCAGCGGGATGATCATGACGATCACCACGACGACGAACGTGAGCGGAATCACGAGCTCGCCACCGGCGAGCACGCGGCCCATGACGCCCTTCGGAGCAGGAGCGGTCGTCGGAGCGGCCATCGTCCGTTACCCCGCCCGCCGCTGACGGCGCAGGCCGTAGACGTACGCGAGGATCTCCGCGATCGCGCGATAGAGCGTCGCGGGAATCTCCCCGCCGACCGGCACGCTGCGGAAGATCGCGCGCGCGAGCGAGCGGCGCTCCATGATCGGCACGCCGTTCTTGCGCGCCACTTCCTTGATCTTCTGCGCGAAGCCTTCCGCGCCCTTGGCGACCACGCGCGGCGCGCCCATCGAGCCGGCGTCGTATTTCAGCGCGACCGCGAGGTGGACCGGGTTGGTGATGACGACGTCCGCCGTCGGCACGTCGGCCAGGCTCCGCGACTTCACGATTTCCTGGTACGCGCGCTTCAAGCGCGCCTTGATCTTGGGATCACCTTCCGCTTGCCGCGCTTCGTCCTTCACCTCGGTCTTGCTCATGCGCAGACTCTGGTGGTGCTGGCGGCGCTGCCAGCCGTAGTCGACGGCCGCGAGCATCACGAGGACACCCGTCACCCAGCCGACCAGTCGCCGCGTCTCGTTGCCGGCGATCGCCAGCAGCTCGCGCGGTGACGCACCGGGCAGCGCCATGATCGTGCTCATGCCCCCGGCGATCAGCTTCCACGAGACCCAGGCGACGAAGGCGATCTTCACGAGCGCCTTGCTCACCTCGAAGAGGCCCTTGGTCGAGAAGATCCTCTGCAAGCCGCTGGCGGGGGATATCTTGCTGAAGTCGGGCAGGAGCCGCTTGCCGTAGAACTTGAAGCCCACCTGCGCGACCGTGGCGGCAAAGCCGGCGATCGCCGTCGCCGAAAGAATCGGCACGACGACGGTCTGCGCGTCGTGGACCATGCCCCAAAGGATGTCGCCGAGCTGGGCCGGCGTGAGGTCCGTGCGCGACACCCCGAGCAGGCTCCGCCGCAGCGACTCGCGCAGGCTCACCATCGACGCGTCGCCGCTCCGCGACGTGGCAATCAACGCCGCGAAGAGCACCGTCGCCGCGGTGATCTCGGCGGACTGCGGAATGCGCCCGTCGGCGCGCGCCTCCTCTTGGCGTTTGGGTGTGGGTTCTTCGGTACGGTTGGCGTTGTCTTCGGCCATCCCTACCCCAACGCCCGGACGACGGCGGAGAGCGAGTTGCCGACCTCACTGAAGGTCGTGATCAGCAGTCGCGCGGTGAAGGGTTGCGAGGCGGTCAGGATGAAGAGCCCGGCCGCGACGTTGAGAGGAAACCCCACGATGAAGACGTTCAGCTGCGGGATGAGCTTCGCGAGCACGCCCATCGCCGCGTTGACGAGGAGCAGCAGCACCATGACGGGCGCCGCGACCTTGAGCGCGACGACGAAGAGGCCGTTCGCCAGGTCGAGCACGAGGCCGAACCCCGGCGCGGCGGGCAACCCGCCGCCGATCGGCAGCACCTGGAAGCTCTCGGCGACCGCGCGGACCAGCATGTGATGGCCGTCGATCGACAGGAACAGCAGGAGCGCGAGGAGATTCTCCCACTGGGCCAGCGACGTGATCTGCTCCTGGCTCTGGGGGTCGATCAGATTCGAGAGCCCGATGCCCATCTGGATGCCGGCCAGCTGCCCCGCCATCTGCACCGCGCCGAAGGTCAGCTGCGCGACGAGGCCGATGGTGAACCCGATCAGCGTCTCGAACGACGCCATGCCGAGCAGCGTCAGGGCGCCGGCGTTCTGCATCATCGGCGGCACCGCGCCGACGAGCGGCAGCATCGCGAGCGTCATGAAGAACGCGAGCGCCACCCGCACGCGCACGGGCGCCGACCGCGACGCGAAGATCGGGCCCATGATGAAGAGGCCGCCGACGCGGGCGAGCGCCAGCACCAGGACGATCATCCGGTCTTGGTTGAAAGCGAGCAGTTCGGCGACGGGGTTCATGATCCTCAGTGCACGATGCCCGGCACGGACTCGAAGAGGGCGATCGTGTAGTTCAGCATTTTCTGCAGCATCCACGGCCCGAAGAGCGCGAGCGCCAGGATCGTGGCGCCGATTTTCGGAATGAACGTCAGGGTCATCTCGTGAATCTGGGTTAGGGCCTGGAACACCGCGACCACGAGACCCGCGACGAGACCGAAGAACAGCACCGGGCCGGCGAGGATGAGACACATCTCGAGCGCGTTCCGGCCGAGCTGCAGGACGGTTTCCTGGTTCACTGGAAGCTCCGCACGAGTGAGCTGATGAGGAGATTCCACCCGTCGACCAGCACGAAGATCATCAGCTTGAACGGCAGCGAGATCAGCACCGGTGGCAGCGTGATCATCCCCATCGAGGTCAGGATCGACGCGACCACCATGTCGAGGACGAGAAACGGGATGTAGACCATGAAGCTGATCGTGAAGGCGGTCTTCAGCTCGGAGATCATGAACGCCGGGATGACGACCTCGGGCGGCACGTCGGCCGGCGTCGCGGGACGCTCGTGGCCGCTGACGCCGAGGAAGAGCTCGAGGTCCTTCTCGCGGGTCTGCCGCAGCATGAAGGCACGGAGCGGCTGAAAGCCGCGCTCCAGCGTGTCGACCGGCGCGGCATCGTCCTTGAGATAAGGCTGAATGGCAGTCTGATTCACCTCGCGGAGCGTCGGCATCATCACGAAGAACGTGAGGAAGAGCGCGAGCGCGACGATCACCTGATTGGGCGGCATCTGCTGCGTGCCGACCGCTTGGCGCATGAACGCGAGCACGATGACGATCCGGACGAAGGCGGTGACGCCGATCATAATGGCGGGCGCGAACGACAGCGCCGTGAAGAGCAGCATGAGCTGCAAGCTGGTCGAGAGGCCGTCGCTGCCGTTGCCAGTGCCGCCGAACTCCAGGGAAAACGCCGGCGCCGCGTGGACGACGGCGGGCACCAGCACGGCCGCCGCGCCGGCCACCGTTGCCAGGAGCTTCCGCGCGCTCATCGGCCGGTCCCCGTCGAGAGCGTGAGCAGCGGGCCGGCAGCGAGCGGGTGGGCGCCGCTGGCCAGTTGGCTGAGGCACGACACCGACTCGTCCGTCAGGCCGAGCAAGAAGCGTTGGCTCTCGACCTCGACCACGGCGACGGAGCGCTTCCCGCCGAGCGAGCGCATCGCGACGACTTTGATCGGGTTGGTGTTCGTCGGCACGAGGCCGCGGCGTTTCAGCCACCAATGCACGAGCGTGGCGCCGACGGTGAGGAGGACGACCGCCGCGATCGCCGGCCAGGCGATCTCGGGAGGGCCCGCAGGGCTCACGGCATTCATCGCAGACGCTCGACCCTTTCCTTCGGGCTCACGATCTCGGTGAGGCGGACGCCGAATTTCTCGTTCACCATGACCGCCTCGCCGCGCGCGACGGCGCGGCCGTTGATCAGGACGTCGAGCGGCTCGCCCGCAAGCTTCGCGAGCTCGATCACCGAGCCCGCCGTCAACGACAGCAACTGGCGCACCGGCATCTTCACCCGGCCGAGCTCGACGCTCACGCCGAGCGGCACGTCGAGAATGAGCTCGAGGTTGCCGTTCTCGTGCTCCGACACCACCATCTGTCCCTCTTCCGCCATGTCCGCTCCGCTCCTCTGTCAGGCCGCCCGCGAAACGACGCGGACCGCGTTGTTGCCCCGGCTGATGCCTGGCACACCCGTCATGAGCCGAATGCCTTCCACATAGACCGCGAGCGGGTCGTCGGCCCGCGTGTCGATCGCGAGCACGTCGCCGACCTTGAGCGCCAGCACCTCGCGCGCCGTCACTTCGGCCGTGCCGAGCTCCACACTCATCGTCACGTCGCTCCCCTGGACCGCACCCGCGAGGGCGCTCATCCAGGTCGCGTCGGGTCCGCGCTCGACCGCCTCGGGCTCGCCGAGCTTGGCGCGAATCGGCTCGAGCATCGCGAACGGAATGGCGAGCGTCAGCGGCAACGCCCCGCCGCCGAGGTCGCAATGGAACGGCAGCATCAGGATTTGATCGGTCGGCGCGCAGATCGCGACCGAGATCGGATTGGTTTCGCAGCGCGTGTAGGCGCAGCCGATCGGGTGCAGCGGCGCGAGCGCCTCGGCGAAGTCGGCGAGGGCATGCGACACGACGCGCTGAATCGTCTGCATCTCGATCGCGGAGCACTCGCGACGCGGCCCGCCGGTCGGCATGCGGCCGGCGCCGCCGAACACCTTGTCGACGAGCGCGTAGGCCAGCGTCGACGACACGACGACCACCGCGTCACCGCGGAGCGGGCTCATCGTGAAGAGGTGCAGATTGGCGGGTGTTTCCAGGCGATTGCGGAACGTCGCGAACTTCAACATCTCGAGCGGCTTGGCCTCGATCTCGGGCGGCGCGCCCAGGACCGACGCGAACGACACCTTCAGGCGGCGCACCAGGCGCTCGCGCACGAGGTCGAGCGCCTGAAAGCGCCGCGCCACGATGCGCTCCTCGCCGAGGAGGTCGTAATCCAGCGTGGCGCCGGGCTCCGACGCCGAGTCTTCCGTCGGCACGTCGCCGTCGGCGAGCCCGCGCAGCAGCGCACTGACTTCGTCTTGGGAAAGGGTCTCACTCATGGCGCTACTGAACGATGAACTCGGTGAAGTAGACGGCCTTGGCGAGATCGCGATCGAGCACCTGATTCACGCGCGCGATGATCTCTTCGCGGAGCTGCTGCTTCCCTTCCGGGGTACGGATCTCGTCGAAGGTCTTGCTGGTGAAGAGCGTCAGCAGGAGATCGCGGGTTTGCGGCAGCCGCGCGTTCATGGCGCCCGGAACCTCCGGGGTGCCGAAGTCGATCTGGAAGGTGGCTTTCAGGTAGCGCCGGCCGCCGTCGTCGGCCAGGTTTGCGATGAAGGGCTCGAGCGCGAGGATGCCGCCCGGCTTGGCGTCCTGACCACCGCCCTTCGCGCCGTGACCGCCCTCCTCGGCTTCGCCGCCGCCGTGCTCGGCTTCCTCCTCGATGGCCGCGTTGGCCTCGGAGTGCTTGGGCGCGCTGCCCTTGAAGGGGCCGACGCCGAGGTACCAGAGGGCGACGACCGCGCCCACGAGCACGACGACACCGCTCCCGATCAACGGCAGCTTGGATTTCTTCTTCGGAGCCTCGGCTCCCTCGGCTGGCTTCTCGGCTTCTTCGGACATGGGCGCTCCTTGCGAACGATGATCGGACCCCAAGTGGGTCGTGGACCAAGGAGCAAGGCCTATGCCCGTGGGATTTCTGACTGCGCCCGCAGGAGGCGCGGCGAAAGAGCCCGTGAATAGGAGGTTTTGCGGGAGGGCGGCGGGCGGCGACGGCGCCGCGCCGAGCAAAGGTCAGGATTCTGGCGAGAGAGGTGTCGGGAATCCCCGCGCGGCGCAGCGGGCGGATGCGGGCAACTTGGAGGGCGCCCGCATCCGCCTGGGAGACGTCGGGGTTTACCGGACGATGTTGATGAGGTCGTTCAGGAGCGTGTCGCTCGACGTGATGACACGCGCGTTCGCCTGGAAGCTGCGCTGGGTCGAGATCAGATCGATGAACTCCTGCGCGATGGCGACGTTCGAAAGCTCGACCGCGCCAGCGACGATGCTGCCGAGACCGGCGGTCTCGGGCGTGCCGATGGCCGGCGAGCCCGAGTCGACCGACTCGCGATAGAGCCCGTTGCCGAGCGGCGTGAGCGCGTCCGGCGCCGTGAAGTTCGCGAGTGCCAACTGATACAGCGGACGGGTCTGGCCGTTGTCGAAGATGCCGGTCACGACGCCCGCCTCGCTGAACTCGAGCGAGAGCAGCTGCCCCGCGCCGAAGCCGTTCTGCGACTGGAAGCCGACGGCCGACGGGCCGGCGAACTGCGTCACGCCGTCGATGCCCTCACCGGGGTTGGCGATGGGATCGGTGTTCGGGGTGCCGAAATTCAGCGAGATGTCCTGCGCCGCCGCGCCAGAAAACTGGACGTTCACCGTCGCGGGATCCGGCGCCGACGCGTTCAGCGAGCCGTCCGTGTTGAAGCTGAGCGTGCCGCTGCCGAGGACCACGAGGTCGCCGGGCGTGCCGCCCGCCTGATCGCCGGCATCGATGCCGACGTTGTAGTTCCACGTATTGTCCGTGCTGCCGTCGCGGGTGAAGAAGAGATTCAAGGTGTGCTTGGCGCCGAGCGAGTCGAACACGTTGATCGAGGTCGTGAAGTTCGAGGTCGCATAGGCGGCGTCGAAGCTCGCCGGGTCGAAGCCCCCCGCGATGATCTCCGCGTCGGCACGCAGATTCGCCTTGAGCTCGATCGCCGTCGTCGAGACCGGCTGGCTGCTGGCGCCCGTCACGCGGATGTCGGTCGGCGCGCCGACCGGCTGATCGAGGTCGTTCAGCGCGAAGCCCTGCACCGGCAGGTTCTGGTTCGTCACCAGCACGCCGTCGGAGTTCAGCCGGAAGTTGCCGGCGCGCGTGAAGAGATTGCCGTCGCCGGTCGCCACCACGAAGAAGCCGTTGCCCTCGATCGCGAGGTCGGTCGGCCGTCCGGTGCTCTCGATGTTGCCCTGCGTGAACGCCGCGCTGATGCGCCCGATCCGCGTGCCGAGACCGATCTTGCCGGCACTGCCGCCGCCGCCCTGCGCCGAGAGCAAATCGGCGAAGTCCGTCCGGCTGCCTTTGAAACCAATCGTGTTCACGTTCGCGATGTTGTTGCCGATCACGCTGAGGGCTGCGCCGGTCGCGACGAGTCCGCTCCGTGCCGTGCCGAGTGCTCCGAAAATGGCCATCCGAGTCTTCTCCTTTGTCCTGTCGTGCTGCTACGCGCCGGTTGCGGCCGCGCTTTCTTTGATTTCGATGACATCCGAGAGCACCAGCGGCAGATCGCCGAGCAAGAGCACCGGCTCGTCGCCCGTGAGGTCGACGCCCGTCACCCGCCCCGTCACCGTGGTCGGGATGGTCTTGGGCGAGCCGGACGCGTCGGCCTGGCTCAGCACGACCGCGTAGACGCCGTCGTCCAGGTCGGGCGCGCTTGGGATCTCCGCGAGATCGAACGAGTGCTTGCCGACGCCCTGCGCGTCGAGAATCAGGCTCGCCACTTCCTGGCCGTTCTCGTTCACGATCTTGGCGCGGACCGGCCCCGCCGTAGTGAGCTCGTAGTCGAGCTTGGTCGAGACGCCGTCCTTCACCGCGATCCCGAGGGTGCCGCCGGTGACCTCGCGGCCGATGAAGCTCACCGCTTCGAAGCGGCCCTTGGTGTCGTCGACCTGGTCCGCGAGCTTCTGGTTGATCTGGGTCAGCTGCTCGAGGCTCGAGAACTGCGCTAGCTGGGCGGAGAAATTCGCGCTGTCGAGCGGGTTCAGCGGATCCTGGTTCGACAGCTGCGCGACCAGGAGCTTCATGAACTCCGCTTGATTGACGACGTCGTTCTTCTTGTCGGGGATCTTGCCGGTCACGGTCGTGCCGGTGCCGCTGCTGCTGCCGGTCCCGGTCGTACTGCTGCCGTTGCTGGTCGCGTTCGAGGCGATCGAGGAGATCATGCTGAACGCGGTCGTAGCCGCGGAGATGGCGAGGCTCGGAGGAATCATGACGTCACACCCTCACGCTCAGGCGGCCGTTCACGACCGCGCTGGTTGATGTCGTGCCCGCCTCGCCGACGGTGGCCGCAGCGGCCGGGGCCGCCGGCGTTCCCGCCGTGCCGCCCCCCTGCTCCGCCCCGGCATCGCGGCCGAGGTTGGCATTGCCGCCCGAGCCGACGTCGACGGAAAAGCCCGACAGGCGGAGATCGCTCCGCGTGAACGCGTCCTGCAGCACCTGCTGTTGGCTCGTCAGCAAGGCGCGCGTCGATTCGTGCTCCGCGACGATCACGGCTCGCACCCCGTCGGAGTGCAGGTGCAGGCGGACGTCGATGTGGCCGAGACCTTCCGGCTCGAGCTGCAGGCGAATCTCGCCCCCGCCGCGCAGGGCCGACAAGCGGACCGCATCGGCCACGCGCTCGCCCCAGCGCGGCTCGATCACCCCGGGATGATGGCCCGCACGCTCGACCCGTCCGGTCGTTCCGTCAGGGCTCGCCGTCGTCGTCGTGACCGGCGGCACTGGCGCGCTGCCATCGGCCGCGCGCGCGTCGGTCGCATGGACGATCGGCGCTTCGGCACCCGGTGCCGCCGCCGTGGCCGTGGCCGCGAAGGTGGAGCTGCTCGCAACCGTATCGACGACCGCACCCGGCGCGCTGGCCACCGTCGCCGTGCTCATCGGATGACGCTCGGAGCTGCCGAGGTCGAGCCCGTGCTGGTGGCCCGCGCCGGCGCTGAATGACTCGACGCCCGCGGCGCTCGCGGCATGGTGCTCGCTCGCGTGGGCGCCGCCCTGGAGACTCGTCTCGCTGCGCGGCGTGCTCGCCGCCGTCGTGGCCTGCGTGGCGGCGGCCGTGCTGGTCGTGCCATGCGCGGCGCTGGTCGTTGCCCCCGTGCTGCCGGTCGTGACGCTGGCGCGCGCCGCGCCGTCCGTCTCCGCAGCCGCGTCCGCGGCGGCTTGCGCCGTGGCGAGCGCATCCGCGTTGCTCTGCTGCTCGGCACCGTGCGCGTCGTCCGCGGCGGTCGCGGTGGCCGCGGCCGCCGTGACCGCATTCGCGCTGGCAGCTTGGATCTTCGCGGCGTCGGCCCCGAGCGCCGCCTGGGTCGCGCCGGCGTCGATCGCGGCCGTCCCGTCACCGACCGCCGTAGCGGCGCTCGCCACCGGATCGGTCGGCGGCGCAGTCGGCACGCCCGCGAGCGCGAGCGCGGCCGCCAACGCCGCATCGAGGGTCGTCGCGCCGTCATCGTCGCCGTCGGCGGTCGCCGCCGGCGGGTCGACGATGTCGCCGATCTCGTCGGCCGTCCCGGTCGCGACGGCGCCGCCCGCGAGGGCCGCTTCCAGGGTCAGCGGAAAGCCCGCGCTCGTCGCCGTGGCGTCTTCGCCGCCCAGCAAAAGCGCCAGCACGTCGGCTCCGGCGGCCGCCGACGTTGCTCTGGAATGTCCGCTGGGGCTGCTCGGACCGCTCGTAACGCGTGTGAGGTGCATGTCGGAAGGCCAGGGAGCAATGCGAGTGCCACGCAGCAAAGGCGCGACGCCACGACGCGCGCGTCCCGCACGGCGGAAGAAACGCCCGCCCGGCGGAAGATTCTGCCGCCCAGGAAAAGGGGCCGGGACGAGGGCCACCCCATCCGCCGCGCAATGCGAGGTAGTCCCGCGTCCGGTCCGCGGGTACTCCTCTGAGACATGCACCGCGTCGCCGGCCGGCTCCTCGCCGTTGCTCTCTGGGTGGGCGTCGCTGCGACGACCCCCGCCGGTGCCCGCGACCTCGACGTGGGCGAAACCGGCGAGGCCGCGCTGGCCCAACCCATGGTCGGGCTCGGGTTCGGCGACAAGCCGGCCACCGCCAAGAGCCGATCCAATCCCCTCGAAGACCTCCCCGACGACCTGCCGGCAGTCGCGATCCTCGACACCGGTGCCAGCGGGCACGTGCTCTCGGCCGCCACCGCCGCGCGCTTCGGGATCAAGGCCGAAACCGGATCGCGCTACGTCGAAACCGGCATGAGCGGCGATCACTCCTTGGAAGTGTCGCGGCCGGCGACGCTCGACGTGAGCGACCTCGTGCCCGAGGACGACGACGCCCCACGCGGCCGGCGAGCGCGCCCCGCGAGCGTCCGGCTCAGCGGCCAACGCCTGCTGTTGAATGAGGCGCCGTCCGACCTGTCGGCCGCGCTCCTCTCGCCCGGCAGCATCGTCGACGTAATCGGCATGCCGCTCATCCGCGAGCACGTCGTCGAGATCGAGCCGCCGGACGAGGCCGGGGCCGCCCTCGCCGTCCGCCTGCACCCGAGCGCCGCCGGTCTCGCCGTCGACGCGTGGGTCGCGCTCACGCTCGTCGACTTCAACCGGCGCGATCCGCGCAATCGCGGCCCGCTCCCGTCGCTCGCGACCAATCCCGTAGTGCCCGGCGTCCGCACGGTGCTCGGCGCCGCCGCCGCGGAAGGCGACTGGCTCCTCGACACCGGCGCCACCTGCACCATGATCTCGACCGCCACCGCCAAGCGCCTCGGCCTCGTCGACGCGAGCGGCAAGCCGACCCGCCGTCCCGCGTTCACGCTGCCGGTCGGCGGGATCGGCGGCGGGAGCACGAGCCTCAAGGGCTTCCGCCTCGACCGCCTCGAGCTCCGCGCCGACCGCGGCCGCACACTCGTCTTCCCCGATGCCGCCGTCGTCGTGCACGACATCACGACCACCCGCGCCGACGGCACCACGGTCACGCTCGACGGTCTGCTCGGCATGAATCTGCTGCTGCCGTCCGGCAGCGGCATGACGATGCTCGGCGCCGGCAGCCAACGGCCGTCACCGTTCGCGCGGGTGGTGATCGATACCGCGGAAGGACGCCTGGGCTTTACGCTCGCAGAGTAGCGAGCGGCGCACCGGCGCCGAGTAGACCTGGCACCGGGCATGCGCGATACGTGTTCATCATCACGGCATTTGTGACCACACGGCTCGCCGCTCTCGCACGCCGGACACAGCTATGGCCCCCAAAGAACTAGCGGCCTACCTCGACCTCGTTCCCGTGCTGCTGCGATCGCCGCACGGCGTCCTCTCGTCATCGTACGACGCAGAAGCGGACGTCCTCTACATCAGCCTGAAGAACGGGGGTGCAGCCACCGACAGCGAGCTGACCGACGATGACGTCATCATTCGCTACGAAGGGGCCGAGGTGGTCGGTCTCACCGTCCTGCACGCCAGTACGCGCTGAAATTATCCGCCAACGCCCAGTACGGGGGCCCGTTCGCGGTGCGCATCGGCCTCAACTCGGGCAGGTCGTCGTCGGTCCTATCGGCGACGATCTGCCGTCGGCGCGGTCGCGAACCTGTCTCCGAGTAGCACCTCCGAGACTGGCGAGCGGATCGAACTTCTCGTAGCATGCCGCTATGACGCTCATCATCGACGAGGCCGAGCTGCAACGGCTCCCCGTGAGCGCTCACCCCGATGTCCTGAGCGGCGCACTCGTTTTTCGCGGTACGCGGGTTCCTGTCGATGCGCTGATCGAGAATCTCGAGGCCGGGCTTCCACTCGACGAATTCCTCGAGAACTTTCCGACCGTGAGTCGTGATCAGGCCGTCCAGGTCCTCGAGCACTGGCGGCACACCCTCCGACGTCTCGCCCAGGCGAGTTGAAGATTCTCCTCGACGAATGCACGCCGCGGGTCGTGAAGACGCGGCTGTCGCGGCGCACGATTTTGACGGTGCAGGACATGGGCTGGGCGGGCATCACGAACGGAGAGCTGCTGGCACGCGCCGAGCAGGAGTTCGATGTCTTCGTGACGGCCGACCAGAGACTTCCCCACCAGCAACACCTCGCCGGTCGACGTCTCGCCGTGGTCGTCCTACCGACCAATCGGGTTCCTGATGTCGTGAAGCTGCTGCCTGAGCTCGAGCGAGCACTGGATACGATTCAGCCAGGAACGCTCATCGAACTCGCGTTGCCGGCCTAGCCTTTCGTCCCCGCCCGAACGCGGCTGTCCCTTCAGGCGCCTGGGCAGACACTCGTCAAGCAGAATGCGCACGCGCAACCAAGGCATCTTTGGCGAACTCGAGAGCCGCGACTGCCTGCTCGCGACTCACCGTCGGAAAATCCTCGAGGAACTCGCCAAGGGGCTCTCCGGCTTCGAGGTAGTCGAGCAGGGTTTGCAACGGCACTCGCGTTCCGACGAAGACCACCGTTCCGCCCATGATCTGGGCTTCGTCTACCTAGTCGTTTCGATCGCGATTGGCCCCGGGCGCCAAGGCCAGCACCTCCAGCTCTACCGCTCCGCCAACGCCTGCGTCAGGGCAATCGCCCGGTCGCGGCTCATGAGCGGCAGGATCTCCCCGACCTGCTTCTCCTTCATGCGCCGGAAGATCGTGAGCACGGTAGGGTCGTCGAGGCGATCGAGGATCGGCGCGGCGGCCTCGGGCTTCATCGTGCCGTAGATCTTGGCGAGCGATTCCGCGGCGGAATCGACGGCCTGGGTCGCCGCTTTGGCGCGCACCGAGAGACGCTTTTCGATCTCTTCCAGGCTCGCGACCTTGGCGGTGACGTCCTTCTCATAGAGGGTGAGGCGCTCTTCCTTGCTCGCGATCTCGCGCTCGCGCCGATCGAGCTCGGCCTGGCGCTTCTCGAGCGCGTCGAGCAACCCGCGCACGTCGGGACGCGCGGCGATGCCCGCCGCGCTGCCGGCACCCTTCACGCCGCCGACGCTGGCGGTCGCGGTGACCCCGGCCTCGCTGGCCGCCGGCTTGGCGCCGGCGCCGCTCGCGAGCGCCGGCATCTCACCCTGGATCAGGAGCGCCAACTTGCCGCCCAACACGAACGCCAGCGCGAAGCGGATGCCGCGCCGTCCGCGCCAGCCTCGTCCGCTCGATGCGCGCGTCTTTCGCGATGGCCGCGCCGCCGCCTCAGATTCGCCCATGATTGCGCTCCTTCTCCTTCTGCTGGCGCCGGAAGCGCTGCACCGCGACCTCGTCGAGCGTCCGATCGGTCTCGCGCGTCTCGTCTTCGAGGACGCGTTGCCGATGGTTCGCGGCGAGCCGCACGTACTTCTCTTCTTCTTGCCGATCGCGCAGCAGCTCGGCGCGCTTGGCATCGAGCGCGTGGCCGATCTGCACGACATTCAGCGTGTGCACCTGCTCGGCCGTCGCGAGCGCCGCATCGTACGCGCGCCCGAGCCGCAACGTGTCCACGGTCAGCGTGCCGGTCGCCGCGTCGTCCGCCTCCCGCGCCCCGACGCGCTCGCGCTCGTCGACGACGCGCGCCACCGCCATTTCGGCCGCGGCGAGCTGCGCCGCCAGCTGATCGGCCTCGTGCGAGCGCAGGCGGCGAATTTGCTCGCGCAGGCGGAGCACGCGGGCCAGTCGAAACGGCTCGGCCATCAGCGGACGGCTCCCATCATCCGACCAACGCGGCGAGTGCCGCCGCGCTTTCCTCGAGCGAGCTGCGCTCGTTCAAATCTTGACGCAGGAACTTCTGCACGGCCTCCATCTTCGCCACGGCCTCGTCGATCTTCGGATTGCTGCCCGCCGTATAGGCGCCAATGTTGATGAGGTCCTCGGCGTCGCGGTACGTCGAGAGCCAGCTGCGGACCTTGTTGGCGCGCGTGAGCTGGGGCCCCGGCACGATGTCGTTCATCAGCCGCGAGATGCTGCGCAGCACGTCGACGGCCGGATAGTGGCCCTGGTTGGCGAGCGCGCGCGACAAGACGACGTGGCCGTCGAGCAGGCTCCGCGCGGTGTCGGCGACCGGCTCGTTCATGTCGTCGCCCTCGACCAGCACCGTGTAGAGCCCGGTGATGTTGCCGCGGGCATTGGCGCCGGCGCGCTCGAGCAGCTTCGGCAGGATCGCGAACACCGACGGCGTGTAACCGCGGGCCGACGGCGGCTCGCCGATCGAAAGGCCGACCTCGCGTTGCGCCATCGCGAGCCGCGTCAGCGAGTCCATCATCAGCATCACGTCGAGGCCGGCGTCGCGGAAGTACTCCGCGATCGCGGTGGCGAGGAAGGCGCCGCGGATGCGCACCAGCGGCGGCTGATCCGACGTCGCCACGATGACGACCGAGCGGGCCAGACCCTCGGGGCCGAGATCGCGCTCGATGAACTCGCGCACCTCACGGCCGCGCTCGCCGATGAGCGCGATCACGTTCACCTGGGCCCGCGTGGAACGCGCGATCATCCCGAGCAGCGCGCTCTTGCCGACGCCCGAGCCGGCGAAGATGCCGAGGCGTTGGCCGCGGCCACACGTGAGCATGGCGTTGATGGCGCGAATGCCGAGATCGAGCGGGGCCCGAATGGGCGCGCGCTCGAGCGGATTGATGTGCGGGCCGTACAACGGGACCTCGCGTTCCACCGCGATGGGGCCGCCGTCGTCGAGCGGCTGCCCGAGCCCGTCGAGCACGCGGCCGCGGAGACCGGGGCCGACGCTGACGGTCGGCCGGTCGCGCGCGACCACGATGCGATTGCCGGGCTCGATGCCGCTCACCTCGCCGAGCGGCATGAGGAGCACGCGATTCTGTCGAAAGCCGACGACCTCGGCGCTCACGCTCTCGCCGCCGTCGCGGCGCTCGATCTGACACACGCCGCCGATCGGGAGGCCGGGACCCGTGCCCTCGATCACGAGACCGATCACGTCGGTCACGCGGCCGCTGACGCGCACCGGATTCACGTGCCGCAGCTGCTCGACGGCCTGCGCGAGATGCCGCGCAATCGCGCTGCCGCGATCGACGACGTCGTCGAGGGTGGCTTGCGCTTCGTGGAGCGTCGCGCCCGCTGCGTGGAGCGTCGCGCTCGCGTCATCGACCGGCGCGCCCGCGTCATCGAGCGGCGCGCCCGCTCCTTGCAAAGACGCCCCCGCCTCGTCGAGCTCCGTCGCCATCGCTCAGACGCCTTGCGTGAGCGCGGCGCGGATGGCGCCGAGCTGGCTGTCGATGCCGAGGTCGAGGTCGCCGAACTGGCTCTCGAGGATGCAGCCGCTCTCGCTGAGCGCGCGATCCTCGACGAGCTCGAGCTCCTTCACCTCGTCGAGCATCGGCCGGAGCGTGGTCAGGTTCTCGAGCAGGAACTTGTAGAGCACCGTACCGACGCGAATGCGGATCTTCTCGCGGTCGAGCGCGTGGCGGACGGCTTCACGAATCATGCCGAGCCAGTGCTCGGGATTGTCGGCGAGCTCGCGCTGCACGACCTTGCGGGCGATCCCGAGCGCGAGCGCCAGCAGCTCGCCCTGGTAGCGCTCGAGCAGCCCGGAACGGAAGCGGTTCAGATCCTCGAGCGCTTTCACGAAGGCTTCGCCGTCGCCGACGAGCGCCTGCGTCGCGGCCTCGCGGCCGGCGTCGAAGCCGTCGGCGTAGGCAGCGTCGGTCGCCTGCCGGCGCTCGCTGACCGCGACCGTCTCGGCTGCCTCGACGGCCGCTTCGGCCGGCGCTGCCTCGCTCGGGCTGGGCGCCGGGCCGCCGCCGAAATCGCGAAAGACGCTGGGCGCATCGACGCGGGTCCCGAGCGTCCTGCGACCCAACGGACCCGGCGGCCCGAGGGGCGGCACGACGACCGTCGCCGGCTTCAGCTTCTCAAACGAGGACATCATCCGACCCGCCACCGGCGATCACGAGCTTGCCGTCGGCCTCGAGATCGCGCACCGACGCGACGATGCGTTGCTGCGCCGTCTCGACGTCCTTCAGCCGCGCCGGACCCGACGAGCTGAGGTCCTCGCGCAAAATCTCGGCTGCGCGGCTCGAGACGTTGGCGAAGATCTTCTCGGAGAGCGCCGGGCTCGCGGTCTTCAGCGCGAGCAGCAAGTCCTCGCGCGCGACCTCCTTCAGCAACGTCTGCATGCTGCGATTGTCGAACTGGAGGCAATCCTCGAACGTGAACAGCATCGCGCGGATCGAGCCCGCGAGCTCGGCGTCGCGCTGCTCCAGCTCCTCGAAGATGCGGCCCTCGGTGGTCTTGTCGGCGTGCTTCATCATCTCCGCCACGACCTTGGGGCCACCCGCGGCTTTGCCGGTCTCGCGCGCGAGGCCCTTCACCTGATCGCGCAGCACGTGCCCGACTTCCTGGATGAGCGACGGCGGAATGGCGGCATCGAGGCGCGCGAGCCGTTCGACGAGATCCGTCTGCACGATCTCGGGGAGGCTCCGCAGCACCAGCATGCCCTGCGCCGGCGCGAGGTGCGCGAGGATGAGCGTGGCGATCTGTGGATGCTCGGTCTCGAGCAAGCGCGCGAGCCCGTCCGGTGGGACGCCCTCGAGCGCGTGCATCAGGCCCGTGGCCTCGCCGCTCGGCAGCTGATCGAGCTCGGCGAGGATCTCGTCGCGATTGACGTTACCGGAGGCCTCGCCGCCCGTCAGCGACTCGTTCACGAGCGCGCGGGCGAAGAGAAGACCGTCGACGCGCATGCCGCGCGTGTTGCTGACGCGCTTCCGATAGTCCTGCTCGACCGCGCGGATGTGGTCGGCCGGCACGTTGCGGATGCGGGCAAGCGCCTTCGTGACCTGGCGAACCTCGCCTTCATCCAGGTGCCGGAAGACCTCGGTCGCCACCTCGGGACCGAGCGAGAGCAACAGGACCGCGGCCTTCTCGACGCCGGTGATCTCGTCGGCCATCGCTTACTTCTGACCGAGCCACTGGCGGATGACCTCGGCCGTGTGCTCGGGATTCTGGCTCGCCATCTGCAGCATGCCCGACGGCACCGGCAGATCCGCACCGCCACCGGCGCCGACGGTGGCGCGCGCGGTCGGCGGCGGGATGTACTGCGTCGGCGCGACGACGGGGGCGCGATTCGCCATCGCGAGCAGGAACGGACGGATCACGGTCAGCAGCACGATCATCACGACCAGCAGGCCGGCGACCCGCCACAGCACTTCCGAGAACTCGCCGACCTTGGCCAGCATGCCGGGCGCTTCCGGTACCTCGAGCGCGGCCGGCTCCTGGAACGGCGCGCTCACGACCTCGATCTGGTCGCCGCGCTCGTCGTTGAAGCCGACGGCGCGCTTGATGAGCTCGCGATAGCGGTCGATCTCTTCCTGCGGTCGCGGCACGAAGGTGCGGGCCTCGCCCTCCCCGGTCCACGTCCCGTCGACGAGGACAGCGACCGAGAGCTTCTTCACGGCGCCCATCTGCTCGATGCGGCGACTGGTGGTCCGGCTGACCTCGTAGTTGAGGGCGGTTTCCTCGCGGGCCGACTGCGGGCCGCTGGGATTCGCATTGCTCTCGTTGGTGAGGTTCGAGGTCGGCACGCCACCGCTCGCGGTGGCCGCAGCGCTGGTCTCTTTCGAGCGCTTCTCGTTCCGCACCGCGGTGCGGTCGGGATCGAAGCTCTCCTCGGTCTTCTCGACCTGCGCCATGTCGAGCGCGACCGTCACGCGCGCGAGCGCATGACCGGGGCCGAGCACGCGGGTCAGCATGCTCTCGATGCTCTCGGTGTAGCCCTGCTCCATCTCGCGCTGGAACGTCCGCATGCCCTGGCCGGGATTGCGGGCGTCCTGCTCGCTCTGATCGTGCGAGAGCACCTGACCGTTGACGTCGACGACCGTCACGTCGGACGGCCGCAAGCCCTCGACGCTCGCCGCGACGAGATGGACGACGCCGGAAATCTGCTCGGGCGCGAGCGTGCGTCCGGGCTTCAGCTTCAGCACCACCGACGCCGAGGGCCGACGCTCCTCGGCAACGAAGAGCGACCGTTCCGGCATCGCCAGGTGGACGCGCGCGGCTTCGACCGTGTCGAGCTCGGAGATCGAGCGCGCAAGCTCGCCTTGCAGCGCGCGTTGGTAGTTCAAGCGCTGCACGAAGTCGGTCATGCCGAGCGTCTGCTTGTCGAAGATCTCGAAGCCGACGCCACCGCCCTGCGGTACGCCGCGGCCCGCCAGCGCCATGCGCGTCTCGTACATGCGACCGGCCGCGACCTCGATGTTGCCGCCGCTGTCGCTCACCCGGTACGGGATCTTCTCGGTCTTCAGGTATTCGATGACGGCCCCGGCATCGGACGCCCCGAGGCCGCTGTAGAGCACGCGGTACTGCGGCTGCTGCACCCACCAGGCGAGCGCACCCGTCCCGATGATGACGCCCGCCGTCAGCGCGACGAACGTCATGCGCCGCGCCGGTGGCAGCGCCATGAAGAAGTCCCGCAGCTGCCCGAGCAGCCCGCTCAGCCGATCCATGTCCTACCCCCGCCCTTCTTCAGACCTGCATCCGGAGAATTTCTTGGTAGGCCTCGACGATCTTGTTCCGCACCTGCATCATCATGCGGAACGACACGTCGGCCTGCTCCATCGCGATCATGGTCTCGTGCATGCTGACTTTGTTGTCGCCGGTCGCGAGCGCGGTCACCGCGGCGTCGGCCGTCTGCTGCATCTTGTTGACCTCGGCGATCGAGCTCTTGAGGGCGTCCGCAAAACCGCCCTTCTTCTCGCCGTCCGCCTTCGGCAGCGCCTCGGGTCCGCCGAGCCCGGCGACGTGGGGAAAATTCGTGATGTCTTTGATTTCCATGGTGTGCTTGATCGCCTCCGCGACCTATCGGCCGATCGACAGCGCGGCTTCGAGCACGCGCTTGGTGGCGTTCACCGCCGCGACGTTCGCCTCGTAGGCGCGGGTCGCGGCCATGAGGTCCACCATCTCGGTGATCGGGTTCACGTTCGGATACGCGACGTAGCCTTTGTCGTCGGCGTCGGGGTGACCGGGATCGAACACGATCCGCGGCGGCTTGGTGTCCTCGGCGATGCGCGCGACGCGCACCGCGCCCCCGACCTCGGAGCCCAGGATGTCGCCGAAGCTCCCGCCCGGCGTCGCTTCGAGCACCACGTCGTGACGCTTGTAGGGGCCGCCTTCCGGCGTGCGTGTGCTCTGGGCGTTCGCCAGGTTGGCGGCGATGACGTCCATGCGGAGGCGCTGCGCGTGCAGCGCGCTCGAGCTAATCGCGAGACTCGTGAGTGAATCCATCAGCCTTTCCCTCCGTCGATCACGCGCTTCAGGCTGGCGTACCGGCCCGAAAGGATCTGCGTGAGTGCTTGGATCTTGAACGCGTTCTCCGCGAGCCGGCCGACCTGCGTGTCGATCGAGACCGAGTTGCCGTCGGGCTTGATCGCGGCGTCACGGTCGACCGTGGGATCGAGGCGGAGCTTCGTCGGCTCGACGCTCTTGGGATCGCCCGGCGCGCCGGCCGGTGCGCTCGCCAGCGCGGTGGCGAGCTGATCCGCGAACTCGATGTCGCGGGCGCGATAACCCGGCGTTTCGGAGTTGGCGATGTTCTCGGCCAGCACGTTGTGACGGGCCTGATAGACGTCGATCGCCGTCCCCAGTCCTTGCGTCAGATTTCCGAAGAGCTTCATGCCTAGTCTCCTGCTGCTTCCGGGCAGCAAGTTGTGTTCCACGAGCCGCACGCCGCGTTGCGCCGTCGGGATGCGCCAACTCCGCGCCGCGTCGACGCTTCTCGCGACGCGCGTGCGAGCGGCCCTGGTCCGGCGCCGGGCCGAGTCAGATCCGTGACCGGCAGAATCTGCCGCCAGCCACTTTCGTGGCCCCAACCGATCGCCGTGCTGGAGCACAAGCGCGCGGGACGATCGTCAGATAGTGATCGTCGTTCCGTCGAAACGAGTCAGCGTGTACGTGAACGGCTGGTTGTGGGCGAGCTTTTGCTCCTCGAGGATCCCGAGCGCCACCTGTTCACCGAGTAGCAGCCCTTCGCTGAAATCAGTCCGCCAATGGATGCCAGCCGCGTTCCGACCAGTGGCGATGTTGGCCGCGACCTTGTTCAGCTCTCCGCCCACGGTCAGATCGGGGCCCACATACGGAAGAAGTCCCGTACCGTCAGCGGACGCAACGACAGGATCCGCCAGAACAAAGGACTCATCAAAGAATGCCTTGAGGATGGTCACACATGCTCCCGCAACCGTCGCGTGACCCGAACCGTAGGCGGGATGGGTTGGGCAGCCTTCGGGAAATGCTTGCGGTAGCAGATAGCTTCCGAATCGAGAATGGATCCGGCCCAACACAGGCGACGATAGAACCTCGTCGTGGATCGGATGGGTCGCGCGGCCGGTGAGGTGATTGTGAATGCGTCCACCAAATTCCTCGGGACGCAGGCGGCGATGCACGAGCCATTTCTGACACCAGACGGCCTTCAAGGCTCGGGTGGATACCTCGGTCACGAGACTCAGTATGTGCGGCCCTCCGAACTCCGCAAAGCCATTCTGGTTCGGCGACGAAACCGGCGGCAAGCCCGCGTCGACGGGAGCGCCCATCCCGAGGAGGATCAGACATGCGTTGAGATACGCCTCGTAAAGCGCATCGACATGCACATACTGCGCGAGATCACGGAAATTTCGAATGTAGCGCGGGGTTGGGTCAAACGCGTCCGGTCCGGCCGTGGCGCCGTTCTGCGCGTCGAGCCAGTCGTCGAACACCGTGAGGTACTCGAGTCCGGGGAGGATCGTGCGTTGCCGATGACTAATCGTGAGCGAGCCGTAGGGGACGTCGCGCAACAAGAACTGCGAAAGGAACGGCCCCACGAGATTGCCGGCGCTGGTGCCGCGGAACAGGGTATGGGGTGTAACGCTGCTCCCCTCCGCGGGGCCTCGAAAGTCGGAGAACGCAGAAAGATCGTCCGCAGCATCCGCCACGATCGCGTCGCTGGCGTAGTCCGCGAAGGCGACATCGCGGCACAGCGCCATCCAGTAGAGCTCGGTCATCTCTGAAGAGTTCTCGGCTCCGTCGATGCGTGGCGCGGGACGCAACCCGACACAGTGGGAATCCGGTCCCTGAAGATCGAACGCCAAGCCGGCTTGCGGACTGGTCAGTTTCCGACCGAGGCCGAGTGGGATCGCGTCGAAATCCGCCGCATTGCCGCTCGACACCGCGCGCAGCAGCACCTCGTATGCCGCGTGATCCACCTCTCCGAGCCCATTGTGAGGAAGGCCCTTGGAGAAGTTGCCAACGTACGGGTAGTCGAGCTCCTCACCATTGTTCGCGAGCAGCAATAACGGCTTGTTCCGTCTCGCGGCCATTTTTGCCGCCTGATTCCGGTAGCGGGTCGCTTGCCGTTGGCGGCGCGCGAGATGGCTGCGGTTTCCGGTCTGTTCGCCGCTGACGGCACCCTCCGCGACTCCCGGACCACTTGGCGACGCTCCGCTCAGCTGCAGCGCGAGGGCCGCAGCCCCAGCCGCCGCATGGCGAAGGAACTCGCGCCGTTCGAGGACATATGGAAGCTTCTCGGTCTGGGGATCGAGCAGTGGGGTTTCCTCTGTCCCCGGACCGCGCTTCTCACGTCCCGCGCTCATGGGAGGGTCACCGGATCCAAGCACCAGCCCCCCCCCGACCACACGACCGCAACATCCGCCGCCTGCCCCTCCGTCCCGACCCTGAGACCAATGGTCCCCTGCCCATCTGACTCACCGTCCGGTGCTCCTGAGGCGCCGGAATCCACGAGTGGGACGCGATCGATATCGACCTCTTCCACGCGGCCACCACTCCGGGTGAGTTGCGCGTACCAGTCGTAGACGGCAGCCAGATACCGTCCGCGGAACTCATCAGGGAAGCGGGCCTCGGCATCGCCTTCCAGGAGCCCGAGGGCGCGCCGCCGCGCGCGCTGCCGGTCCACCTTCCCGGCCAGGCATACCGTGCGCTCGACGCCCCCCGCATCGTGGATGCGGGCGCTTTCGAGGAGGTCGGCGACGACCGTCGCCAACGCCTCGCGCGCCGCGCTCTCGCACCGTCCAGTGTCGGGGCTCAAGACCAACGACCCGCCCGTCACGAGCGTCACGATCGCAACCCATCGCCACAGGAACGTCATGCGATGCCTCCAGAGTTTCCAGGTTTGGTCAGGTTCATGGCGCCGGTGTCGGGGTGGGCGTGGGCAGCACGACGAACGCGATCTCCGATTCGCCGTGTGACTGAAAACCGGCCGCAGCGACCGCCGGGAGACTCTGCCCGTCATCGGCGAGCACCTCGAGCGCGTACGGAATCCCCGGCGTCAGGGACGTGATATCGATGCCACTCGGCAACAGCGAAGCCCCGTAGGGCACCGGCCCGAGCAGCGTCGCGTTTCGTTGGTACGCGGCCGAGGGGTCGCCGCCGCCGGAAGGCCAGCTGAGGACGCGCAACGTGAAGCGTCGCCCCGTGGCCGCCGACCGCACGCACACGTCTCGCCCTGGAAGCTGAGAATTGCTGACGCCGCAGATGCGCTCGAAGCTCTCCCGGAACGCGTTCGAGGGCGACGCGCATGATCCGCAGGCAAAATCGAAGTCTGGTCCACCCGGCCCGATGGAGCTCTCGAGCAGCCCGCTGATCGGCCGCGTCACGAAGCGGGGCCCTTCGAGGAAATCGCGAAACTGATTCGCGGAACTCAGGGTGACCGTCGATGGTGCGAGGACCGCGACGGCTCCCGCCAACGGATCACCGTTCGGGTCACCGATCCTCGCATCGACCTCGAGGACGGTGCCCCCATCAGCCAGGATTCCGCGAATCTCGGCCGTCGGCTGACAGGCGTCACCGCCACCGTCGCCATTTCCATCGGCCTGGTCGGCGTTGGCGACGGCGATGCAGTTGTCCACGGCGTCCCCAAGCGTGTCCGCGTCGGTGTCTGCGTCGAGCGGGTTGCTCCGCCGCGCGATTTCAACCCCATCGGTCAGTCCGTCGTTATCGCTGTCGGAATCGACGGGATCCGTGAGGTAGAGGTTAACCTCGGCACCGTCGGTCAGGCCGTCGCCATCGGTGTCGGCACGACGCGGGTTGGTGCCATGCGACGCTTCGTCGCCGTCATCGAGGCCGTCGTCGTCCGTGTCGGGATCGTTGGGATCGGTGCGGAGCGCTTGCTCACTCAGGTTGTCGAGACCGTCCGCGTCCGGGTCCCCCCCAGCCTCGCCGGACACGAGAGGATCGAATCCATGCGCCACTTCGAATCCGTCCAGCAATCCGTCGTCGTCGGTGTCGGGGTCGGCCGGGTCGGTGCCGGCCGCGACCTCGGCATCGTCGACGAGCCCATCGAGATCCGCATCGGTCGCGGGAAAGAAGTTCACGATGTCCTGTCGTTCATCGACGGACAGCCCAGCCAGTGCCCGCCCTTGCAGGCGGAGGAGCCTCGCGGCGGTCGCGGCCGCCACCGTTCGATTGGTGGTCTGCGCGGCGAAGTGCATCACGATCGCCCGCCCGGACGCCGGAACCGTGACCAAGAAACTGTACGCAAGGTTGTCACCGCTGCGCGCCGCATTCAACGGATCTTCCGCCGCATTGGGGCCCGCGAACACATGCACCATGGTTGGGTCGCCGAAACCGTCACCATCGTCCGTGATGACGAAGTCGTCGCTTGCATCGAGGAGCGCATCTCCGCTCGAGGTCGAGACGCCCACCGTGCCGCCGTCCGAGCCGAGATTGCTGCGGATCTCGACGACCACGGTCGCGGGCGTCGCTGACGGGTTCTCGAGAATCTCGAGATACCGCGCGAACGCATCGTCGCTCGGCACGAAGATCTTTCGTCTGACCAGGAGACCACCGGCGGGCGCCGGCCCGACGGAGAGCTCTCGCGCCCCGTCCTCCGTCAGCGCCTCGGCAAACTGTGGGAAGAAACTCCCGGCCACGATCAGCGAGAGTCCCGTGTCATAGGCGTCATTCGTCCCGTCAGCGATGGTGCCGTTCCGCTGCACGTCCCAGCGAAAGCCGCTCCCGTCGAAGAGGTTGAGCGGCAACGCCACGACCGGGAGATCGTCGCCTACGTTCAGGGGGTCCGTGCCATCACCCAAGACTTCTTGCCCATCGCTCCGGCCACCGCCATCGGTATCGCGCAGGCTCGGATCAGTGCCGTAGACGTTGACCTCGACGCCGTCGAGAAGCAGGTCGCCATCGCTGTCGGGGTCGCTGGGATCCGTGCCGAAGACGTTCACCTCCTGGCCGTCGTTCAGTCCGTCGTCGTCGGTATCCGGATCGCGAGGGTCGGTGCCGGCATCCTGCTCCGCGAGATTGTCGAGCCCATCGCCGTCGGGATCGAGCCCTTCCTCCCCTGCCGTCAACGGATCGAAGCCATTGGCCACCTCGAAAAAGTCGCCGAGGCCATCGTCATCCGTATCAGCGTCGAGCGGGTCACTGCCGACCACGTCGACTTCATTGCCATCGTTCAGCCCGTCATCGTCGGAATCCGCATCGCGGAGACCGGTTCCGAGCGTGAACTCGCGCGCGTTTGACAAGCCGTCGCCGTCGCTGTCCGCCGCACCGTCCGCCGGGTCCAGAAGGTTGAATCCGTTCGCTACCTCGAATCCATCCGGCAGCCCGTCGCCATCGGTATCCGCCACCAGCGGATTGCTGCGCAGCTCAATGACCTCTCGGCCATCCGAGAGACCGTCATCGTCAGTGTCGGGATCGTTGGGATCTGTCCCTGCTGCCGCCTCAGCGACGTCGGAAAGCCCGTCGCCGTCGGAATCAACGCCGAACAAGACCCCATTCGAAGCCAGTCCATTGGCGGTCACGACGACTGGACCATCGAACGCGCCGCTTGGAACGGTCACTCGCAAACGGATCTTACTCACGCTCGAGAGCGTGGCTCTGATGCCGTTGAACGTGACTACGTTGCCCGCACCGTCCGCCCCGAGGCAGAGGTCGAAAGCATCGTCCCGCTCGACGTTCGAGAGGAGGCAGGATCGACAGCCGCTGGATAGCGCGCCCTGTTGTGTCCCGCAGCTTGCCGATGCACATGCCGCCCGGACCGTGGGCGCCACCGCCCCACAGGCCGCATCGAAACAGGTGCGGAATGGAGCGATCTGGGCGGCGGTACAGGCAGTCACCGGCACTACTGGGGCGAAGAATTTCCCGAGGACATCCACCGTCGCTCCGGCACCGCCGACCGAGGGGCTCAGTCGCACGATCTGCGGATCGTTCTGGGCCGGGAGTACCGTGACCGTGACGGGCGTGCCCACGGCTTGATTGCCTCCGAAGTCGCGGGCCGTCGCGGTGATCGTCAGGTCGATGCTGTCGGTGAGTGCCGGTAAGCCGAACAATGCGCTGAATGGCGGCGTGCGATCGAGCAGCGTCGTGTCGATGGTTCCGTCCGCCGATCGGAAGCGGAAAGTTACCTGCTCCACCGCAACGTTGTCGGTCGCATTCGCGATACTGGCGACCGCGTCGATGCCGAAGAGGATGATGTTGGGGAGGATGTCGACGAGATCGCCTGGATTGATGACCGGCGTGAACACCCCACCCGTCCCAATCGCGATCTGCTGCAGAACGTTGGGGTCGGCGCCCGCCCCGACTGTGAATGTATTGACGACTACGCCGCCCTCGGAGGCGCGGGTGATCTCGGCGCTCGGCAGCGGCGCGAAGCCGTCCGACAGGAAAAGTTGCACCGGCGTCGCGTCCCGCCGCGCCCGCACGCCGATCAATTCGTTGGTCGCGACCTGCATCCCGGCCACGAAATTGGTCCCGCCACCTGGCCCGGCACTCAGGATGCTGTTCAGGGATTGGTCGACCAGCGCGAAATCGCTGGTGAGCGGTCGCACCAAGATCGCGAAATCCGAGAAGTCGACGACCGCCACCCGAGTGGTCGCGGGATTCAAGAAGTCGAGCAGCTGCTTGGCAGCGAAGATCTCGGCCTTGAGGATGCTGTCGAGGAAACCGTCGCCGTCGACATCCGCCCCCGACGAGCTCGACGTACTGCCGGAGGTGTCGATGACGATGGCGACGTCGCTATCGCCGACCGAGACGATCGCGCCATTCGCCGGTGCCGAGAGCGACACTGTTGGGCCCTGAGTGTCGTCGCGGCGGGTGATCGACACCTGCGATTCGCCGAGTTGTCCTCTGGAGTCGGTCGCAACCGCCCGTATCGTGACCTCGCTCCCGTCGCCCCCCCCCCGAGCCGAGCCGCGACGCCGTAGGGAGCGGTCGTATCGACCCCGACCTGGACTCCATCGACGAAGAACGCGACCTGTGTGATCCCGACATCGTCGGTTGCGGTAGCGGCCAGGTTCAAGAGCGTGCCTTCGACGATCTCGGTAGCATCGACCGGCGCGGTGAGGTTCACGATCGGGAGCTCGTCCGCAATGATCGTCAGGCTTCGCGCCGGCGTGCTTGCCGTCTGGCCCTGCGTGTCGCGGGCGCGAAGCACGACCTGAATCGGTCCGGCCACACTGGCTCGCGTCGGCACCAGCAGGCCGAAGGCATACGGCGAAACGCTCCGCGTCTGCCGCACCACCCCATCCACCAGCAGATCGACCGCCACCACCTGGACGTCATCACTGGCGGTCGCGCTGAAGTTGGCGGTCGTGCCCTCGATGACGCTGGCCCCTTCGGAGGGCGCCTGAGTCAAAGTGATCGCCGGCAGTTGATCAGGAACGATCGTCACCGTCAGCGTGTCCCCTGTTGCCAATCCCGACCGATCGAACGCGGACGCGCTGATCTGGAGGACCCGCGGGCCCGCATCGGCGAAGTTCGTCGCCGTGACGAGCGTGGCAGCGTAGGGCGCAGCGGTATCGGTGGCGAAGAGTGTTCCGCCAGCGGCGAACTCCACGCGCGCCACTCCAACATTGTCGCTTGCGGTTGCCTGGACGCCGATCGGCCGACCTTCGATGAAGGTCGCACCCTGAGCGGGCGCCGTCAGATCGACGGTCGGCGGCTCCGTATCGGTCTGGATGCGCACCTGGACGGGCGCCGACACTGTGCTGTTCGGCCCGCTGTCGAAGGCGACCGCCGTGATGCTCACCCGGTCGCCGCTCGCCGGCGTCACCAACGGCACCGTGATCTCGTAGGGCGGGAACGTATCGGTCCCGACCAAAACCCCATCCACCCGGAAGTCGACGCGCACGACCCCGAGGTCGTCATTCGCATCGGCGCGGAGCGCGGTGAGCGTCCCGCTCCGGATCTCGCTGTCCGCGCTCGGCGCCGTGACCTGCACGGAAGGCGCCTCATCCACCGGGACGACGACGGTGACGGATACGACCTCGCCTTCGGCCGCGACGGCTCCAATGGTGGTCCCCGAGAGGAGCGTGTTCTGCGGATTGACGACCCGCACCGTGAAGGCGCCCGCCGGCACGTTCAGAATGCGACGGAAGCCGGTGGCATCGGTCTGGCCCGCGCCCTGGAAGAACGATCCGAACGCGGCCGCGCGCATCTGGACCGTGGCGCCAGTTGCCGGGGGCCCGCCGGAGAACGTCGCATCGACCTCGACCGTCCCGACCGCGATGAGATCGAGATCCTGCGTCGTCGTCGCATTCTGCGTCACCGTCACGGTGGCCGATACCGGGATCTGGGTGCGCGGCTCCCGCGCCCGCACCGTGAGACTTCCCACGGGGGTGTCGAGGAAGGCGTACCGTCCACCGGTATCGGTGGTGCTCGTGCGCCGGAAACCTGGGCCTTCGAGCTCGACGAGTAGATTGACGGCCGGCTGGCCGCCGCCCGTGCGCACCGTGCCGATGACGCCGCCCGCGGCCGACACGGTGATGTCGGCCGTCGTGTTCTGCCCCGGCACGACGGTCGCCGACGACGAGCCGGCAAGCCCAGTCCCCTGCGCGTTCGGTAGCGTCGCAATCAGCGTGTACGTGCCGGGTGGAAGACCGGCGAACAGGTACTGGCCATCGACACCGATCGGGACGCTGAGCGCTTGTACCAGGCCCCCACCGGTGATCTCGACGCGCCCGAGACTGACGACGGTGCCGTCGGTGCGCCGCACGGTGCCGCTGATCGTGCCGGTGCCGGCGAAGATCACGTTCTGGGTGGCGGTGGCGTTTCCGGGTACGAAGTCACCGGCCGTCGGACCGCTCAGCACCTGAGTCAACGGGTGCGTCGCCTCGAGTGTGAACGGGCCACGCGGAACGACGATCGACGTGCCGCTATCGTCGAAGCGCGACTGCACCGCAAAGAGCCCGTTCGGGTCGGCGGTGACGGCGGTCGTCCGGCCGAAGAGCACGTTGGCGCTCCGGAAGCGCACCGTCGCCGCCGGCACAGTGGTGACCGCGTCGCCCTCCAGCACGCTGCCGTTCACCGCACCGTCGACCGGCGGCAAAGCTGCGAGCAGGCTCGACCCGTCGGCCGGAACCGCGAAGTTGACGATCCGGCTCCGCTCCTCGGCGCTCAGACCCGCGAGGGTTTCCGGGGGAAGCTGTACGAGGCGCGTGGCGGCGGCCTGGGCTGCCGCCCGGCTCACCTGCTGCACCGCGAAGTGCATGATGATCACTTGGCCGCCCGGCGGCACGGTGATGCCCGTCCAGCTGTTGCGCAGCCGGCCGAAGCGGCGCGTGAAATCGACGGTGAACGCGGCTTCGGCGGCGCTCCGCGCCGCACCAGGGCCGTCGAAGACGTGCGCCGTCGTCGGCAGATTGGTGGTGAGGAATGGGTCGGCGTTGACGTTGTCATCGAGCACGACCCAGCGATCCGCCGTGCCGACGCCCACGCCGAGGATCTCGTCGCCGCTCGAGGTGCTGATCACGCGCGGCGGCTCGTCGAAGCGGAAGCCGTCGCGGTTCTGGAAGATGAAGCGGAAGTGCGAGTCGAGCCGCAGATCCACCGTAACCGCGCTCGCGGTCGGATTGGACAGGATCTCGAGGTAGCGAGCGAAGTAGCCGTCGCGGGGCACGAAGATCTTGCGGGTCACTTGCAGCCCCGCTGGCCCCTGGCCCGGAATCGCGACCTCGCGCGCCCCATCCTCGACGGTGCCGCCGGTGCCGAAGAAGGGCGTCGCGGTGCCGTTCTGCAGCACGTCCAGCCGCAGGGCCCCTCGGTTGACGCCGCCGTCGCCGGCGTACACCGCCGTGTTGCCGTCTTGAATGGTGCCCAATTGCTGCACGCCGAAATCGAAATTGTTGGCGTCGAAGAGCCGGATGAGCGTCGCCGTCGTCGGCGGCACCTGATTCTCTTGCAGCTGAATGTCGACCCGCACGACTTCGCCGTCGAAGGTGATCTCCCCGTTGCCGGCCCCCCCGAAGCGCACGAGCGGGTTGGTCGCGAGCACGGTGAACTGGCCCTCGGGAACGCTCGGCACCGTATAGATGCCCGAGGCGTTGGTGGTTGCGAAGAGATCAGGGAACCCGGCCGCGAGACTGTCGAGACGTATGCCGACGGCCGGCGCGGGGTTGCCGTCGGGATTGGTCACGACGCCCGTCACCGTACCGACACCGGTCAGCACGAGGTTCCGAACGACCTGGGACCCGTGGGCGGGCAACACGACGCCGTTTTCGGTGGCCCGAATGCCGCCGCTCAGCTCCAGAGCCTCGAGCCGATACGGGCTCCGCGCGATCGGCACCATGTCGAAGCGGAAGGTGCCGTTGGCCGCGGTGGTGAAGGTCTTGCCGATCGGGCTCAGACGGACGCGAATGTTCGGCACCGGCGTCGTGCCGTCGGGGGCGAGCACCGTCCCGAGGATGTCGCCCGCGGCCTCTAGCTGCACCGTGACGGCCACGGTCTCGCCGACCAACACGTTCGAGTCGATCGCGCCGCCCAGCCGGTCGATCGGATCGAGCGCCGTCACTGAGAAGGAACCAGCCAGGACGCGCGGGAACCGGACGGCACCGGTCGCGTCCGTCGTCCCCTGCAGCGTCTCCTGCCCGAAGGCTCTGCTGGTCGTCACCGTCACTTGCGCCCCTGGCACCAGCAACCCGCCGGCATCACGCACCACCACGTCGACCGTCCCGAGGCCATTCAGAGTGACGTTGCTCGTCACCGTCGCATCCGGCGTCACCAGCACACCGACGCCCCGCCCGCCGTCGCCGGTCGCGAGATCGCGGGCATCGATCGTGTAGGCACCGAGCGGTAGCTGCTCGAATCGATACCCGCCCGCGGCATTGGTCGTCGTCTTTCGGTGCGAGGGTGAGAGCTCGACCTCGACACCGTCGGCCGGCGTCGTACCGTCCGCCTCGAAGACCGTACCGGCGAGCGTACCCGCCGGCATCAGCATGATGCTGACGTCGACCACGTCGCCGTCGAACGCGACGGCATCGCTGGTGAACCCGCCGAGTCCGGTCGCCGGCTCGCGCGCCGACACGTTGAACGGCCCGATGAAGACGCCGTCGAACGTGAACTCACCCTGCGCTCCAGTCGTCGCCGTCGCGCTCCCGCCGAAGACGCTTTGACTGCTGACCGTCACCGCGACGCCGCTCGCCAGCTGCCCCGTCGCCGTCTCGACGTGCCCGCGCACCCGGCCGCGGCCGAGGAACGTCACGTCGGACTGCACGACTTGACTGGTTCCCGAAAGCGTCGCCGTCGTTCGTCCGCGATTCCCCGTCTGATCGGCGACGTCGACCGTGTAGACACCGAGCGGGAGGAAATCGAAGAAATACTCACCCGTGACGTCGGTCCGATCCGTCTGGCCCACCGGCCCCAGCACTGAAACGTCGACTCCCGCACCCACCGCCGTCACCGCATCGCGGCCGAACACCGTGCCGAAGAGCGTCCCCGCCGCCGTCAGACTGACGTCGACGACCGCCGACGCGTCCTCCCCCAGGGTTCCCGCGCCGCGCCCGCGGAGGCCCGTTCGCGAGTCGATCGCGTCGACCGTGAACGGTCCCGCCGGCAAACGGTCGACCTGATAGACCCCGGCGGCGTCACTGTTCACCCGCCGCAGGTCGACGCCGGACGTCACCGTCACCCGCGCGTTCGCCACGGGCACCCCACGCGGGTTCAGCACGCGCCCCGTCACCCGTCCGACGATCGACGCAAGACGAATGACGCCGACGTTGGTCGTCCCACCCGCCTGCGGGCTCACCGCCAATGACGTCCCGTCCGAAACCTGCCCCGCCCGAACCACGCGCGCGGTCACGACGATCCCTCCACGATCCGCCGGCACATCGGGAATCGTGAACGCCCCCCCCGCCCCCGTCGTCGAAATGAACTGGCCGAAGACGACGACGCCAGCGCCGACCATGGCGCTCCCGTCAGCGTCTTCGACGCGCCCGGCGACTTGAGTCGTGGGATTCGGATTCAGTGGATCGGTGCCCAGGCCCTGCTCGCGTCCGTCAGAGAGACCGTCGTCGTCGCTGTCGGCGTCGAGTGGGTCGGTGCCGAGGAGCTGCTCGGTCCCGTCGAGGACGCCGTCACCGTCGCTATCGGGGTTGGCGGGGTTAGTACCGGCGGTCAGCTCTTCGCCGTCGCTCAGGCCATCGCCGTCGGTGTCGGCGCGGTTCGGGTCGGTGCCGCGTTGGAACTCATCGAGGTTGGTAAGGCCATCACCGTCGGCATCTTGACCGGCGTCGCTACCGTCATAGGGATTGAGATGATTGGCGCGCTCATAGTCGTCGGGAAGACCGTCCTTGTCGGAGTCGCTCGCGAACGCAACCTCTATTGCTACGGAAGCCAGCACGCCTTCGTTGCGTGCTTGAATGAGCGCTCGGCCAGGCTGGAGCGCGGTAACAACGCCGTCTGCGCCTACACTTGCAATGCCGGAATTGCTAGAGAACCACAGAGTCCCCTTGCTCTGGGCCGTCAAATCTCTCGCAAGATCTCCTGGCAAAATGGCCGTAGCCTTGTATTGAGACCGCTGCCCCCTAGCCAAGAAGGTTCGTTCAGGCGCCTGAATCTCAAGTGAAGTTGGAGGCGATTGAAAATCCCCGAAGACTATCCCATCGACATTGACGGTAGCCCCTCCCGAAAGCTGAACAAACTCAGATTGACCGCGTTCGAGCTCCTCACCACCCTCCTGCTGACACGTCGCGCGTACCCGAAACACACCAGGTTCTTCCGGCACATTGCCAATCGCGAAGGTACCATTCTTGCCTACCTGAACCGTTCGATTTAAGAGGCTGACTGTGCACCTCTCGTCGAGCAATTGCGCTAGCACAGGAGGTACCGCGGCCAGCCAAATCAACACGCCTACTATTCCGCTAGACAACCTCACCGTGGGATGCCCTCGTGACCGACCGTTCTCAATCCACCATAGAACATGATCGCTATTTTCAGCATTCTATCGAATGTGGACTCGCATTTAGCGACCCCCTCAACCGACACAACGAACCGTCGCTGTACAAATTTAATATCTACGTTCTCGCTAAACTCCAACATCTCTTGCTGGATCTCGCGGCTCAGGAGATACGGCATCACAGCGGCTGAGCCACTTTTGACCAAAAATCGCCCGTCGAACGCTCCGTTCCCGGTCCGAATCCGACATCCGGTCAGGCGGTCATCAAGATAAGACTGCACAGATCCGGTCCTTCGGGTGACACTGAATGAAACGTCAGATAGCAGCTCACCGCCAAAAACGAATGTCACGTATGTCGATTCCGCCATTCGACTTGGCGAGCTACCACCAAGCATGGCGGACACCGTAAATTCCGTTTCGTGATAAGGCATAATCATTTTTGGGTAATACAATAAACTGCCAACTTTGAGACGGCCCTGGTGCTTGGCCGCCTGCTTTCGAAGCTGCTCGTACATTTCCCCCTGTTCCCTTTTCCTCCATGCCCATACTGCGGCTCCGCCCGTAACAAAGACTATTAGAAATAACCAACACACGGGTTGCCGCCCTCGCGCGCTAACGAATCACCTGCTCGATTCGCTGCTGACCCGTCACTAAGTAGTGAATCACCGGATCCCGAACCAAATCCAATGTGGCTACCCACCCATCCCCTGAGAGCTTGAAAGTGACGGGCGGCTCCCCTGCGTTGCCATTCGCTGCTCCATACCTGTAAGTGAGGACAACGTACTGGCCGGTCTCGACCCAGCGCATAAGGGTAGCAGCGCCCGCCTCGCGCTGAGCTCCCCACGCCTTGAGACGCACCCCTCTTGAGCCCCCCCCCTGACGATCGCGCTCGGCGATCAGATCTCTCGAGCTTGCATCCCAGAGACTCAGCCACCACTCGTAGTCCATCGCCCTCTTCGCCGAGACCAAACCCGCTAAAACCTCCTCCGGTCCCATGTATGACTCGGGTTTTCTTTCCATATATTTTATCGCAACTGGCGGATCGTAGGCCCGCAGGCGATAGCCGTAGTGACGATTCACCGCGAATTGTTTCTCCTCAGGCAAAGTTGTATTGAATGATGGCCACTCAAACGATTCCGCACCCGCAGCGATAGCGACATGGGATGCAAGGACGGCTACACCCAGCGTCGCCGAAACCCAGACGCGCGGAAAGATTTCCGGCCACCCCCTAGCCCACGACTTCCCCTCGGGTAGTTTCGCCGTTCTCGCCATATCAGCGGACAGCTTCCTCGATAGTAGTTCTACCCGAAACCCAAGGTGATGCCGGAACCAGCACATCCTCGCGTAAGTCGAGAGTGGCCAACCACCGACTCTCGACCTTGCGAAACACAACTGGCAATTCCATACCACCGCCGACGTCTTCCCCTGAAGGTGCAACCAGTCGATATGTGAGCACAACGTATTGCCTGGTCTCAATACGGCGTACTAGCGCGACCGTGCCTGAGCGAAACATGTCATCCCACCACTGCAACCAGTAAGCCGCGGTTCGACCCATCGCCCGGTCGTTATCGGCGGTCAGACGTTGAGCTTCTTGATCCCAGGTGCTCAGCCACCACTCGTAGTCCTGGTTCATCATCGCAGAAACGCGACCAATCATGGCCATTTCAGGTGTATCATCTCGCTGCAGTTCTTTTGGAACTCGATGGTCAACTTTCACCGGTGGGTCGTAGCGTTGCTCCCTATACGAGTATCGATCTGCAACAGTAACTTTCCCCTCAATCGGAGCAGTAGTAGGATACGTTGGCAGAACCCAAGAGGCCGGCATTTGGGCAAAACTCCCTTGGCAGGCGATAGCAAGCCAGCCAATCGTCAGCAGCCCCGATACAAGCTTTGAATGCTCTCGAATCGCCCGGGTCATAGTCTTGCCTTCGACAGCCTAAAGAGGGAGTGCAAATGCAGCACTTCCCAGTCCCCCCGGATCCACGGGGGTAAACGTTTGCGTTGCCTTGACTTGAAAGAATGTGCCTTCGCCCACCACGAATCTGCCATTGATCGACAGACCGTTGTGGCCGAAGAAGCAGGTGCCACTGTCACAACCAACTTGGCATTGGGCATTGAGCCCGCTGGAGCCAAAACCTTCCAAGCGCACAATTGCGCAGGGCATGTCTTTGGTGGGACCGCACAATGGCGGCAGTGCCGGGTTAGGGACCTCGCCGAAGATTCCGGCATTGCCACTCGCGGTGATCCCGACATTTCCCGACCAGCAGGTGTCATCCTGACACTCCCGCTTGGTACGCCTTAAGTTTGCTCTTCCGCTTATGCTGGCTTCAACAAATATCCCGTACCGGACCCCAATATCTCGGCCAAAGATACTGACGGTGTAGTCCCCGCTCCAAGGTGGCACGGTCGGTACAAATCGCGGTGATTTGTAAAATGGCAGCACGAGCACCCCGCCCCCAGATGAACTCAAGGTCTTTTGGCCTTGCTTCTCCTCAC